>RCNI01000415.1_pt1 | contig 27070 bp, 22 predicted proteins | sample 2041151 | NCBI WGS metagenome assembly RCNI01 (sample SAMN09708214, study PRJNA481090) | feces metagenome | isolation source: feces | place: Antarctica: Albino Rookery | reverse complement strand
ATGGGCATCAATCTGACAACATGCCGTTATCGCCGTTTGTGCAGACTGCGTCACGACAACCCCGCACTGGCTTCGGGCGATCGGAGCGGTGATACTTTCGAAATCCGCAACAACGCCGAGGATTGTCTGATGATCCTTGTGCGCGAGACGGAAAAGAACCGTGTGATCGCCATCATGAACATGTCGCCTTATCGGATTCATGCCGATTACTACACGGGCATCTATGCGGGTCTGTATTTCGATGCCCTGACGGGTGAGGAGTACGAATACCGCGGACACATCGAGGAGGATATGGAGCCGTGGAGCTACCGCCTCTTGGTGCGTCGGGAGTAATCATCCGTCCCGATATGAAAAAAGAGTATTCCTTTTAGCATTTTTTGTCAAGGCATACTATTTTTCCGTTTCCTTCAGCCACAAATCCAATATGGTTGATTGTGTCGGTATAGGCAAATGGATACATACATGGTATTACAGTATCACCGCTTTCTGAGATATATCCGAATAAGCCGTTATCTTCGACCACGAACAACTTCTCGTCAGGCGTTCTCGTACAACATGCAAGCTCGACTGTACAGATGAATGAAAAATACAATAGGATTCTGTTCATGATTGTTCCCTCGATTATTGTAATACATAAAGCTCTACATCGCCGCAATCCGTAAAATAAGCTTTTCCTTCCACTTTTTCACCATTAAACAAATCCACGTGTCCGGAATCGTCGCTCCAATTACAGTTCCTGAAGATTATGATTCCCTTTTTTCCTTTGAAATCTTCCAGTTTTTTCCCTTTTATCGGTGTGCCACCTATCTTTTGTTTGATGAAGCTAAGCATGTCAGTTACTCTATAAAGATACCATTTCTTGTCCTTTCCCGAAGATGTGGCACCGTCATAGCGTGATATGGGCATACCCGAATAATTAAAGGCATACGACAAGCGTATTGCACAGGCGTTGGGGAAGAAGCCGGCCTTTATGTTCTCTTCTACTTTTCCGCCGATTAGTTTACCGACCGCTGATGTTGGTAGATCCTTAACTTTGCTGAAGTTGGAACTCAGTGTTGAATAAGTAATGCTCATAATGTTCTTTTTTAGTTCGTTAAACATTTATTCTAGAATAACTGTATCACTGGGTTATTTTTTAATAAATTTACTGACTGTAAAAATTCTTCCTTTTATAAAAATAAATGTTCCCAAAATAGAAAAGATTCTTGGGGATAATTTTTTCTAATTAATTCAAATAACTCATTTGTTTTATTATGCCACAATGCATATTGAATAGTACAAATGCCTTGAACAAAAAGTTCGAAACTGGGAGCAATAAAGATTCTTTTATCATAATAAATATCACTACTTATAGCAAAAACATCTCCTGTAATATAATCAATTAATATTGTAAATGGGTCTCCATTGGCAATTATGAGTAAGTTCATTCTTTTTAAATTAGCATAATCATAATAGTTTTTATTTCTTTGAATAATCCAGTTTAAAGAATCTTCATCATTATAGCCAAATTGAAAACTTAAACATCCAAAATTTCCCCAATTATTTAATTGTATACAATTGATAAAATCTGTATTCTCAATATGTATATCTAATACAGATTCAATAGTTTTTATTTGTGTAGGAGATATATTTATTTCTTTCTTTAAGAATAATGCCCTGAGTAAAACTTGGATCAACCTCTTTAGTATCTTCTTTTAGATATCTAATTATTTCTGAAAAATTTAATAATTCCATATGTATAAATTTAATTAATTCTATTTAACATGCCATACTCCTCCATAACCTATGTGAGTCGACTCTGGAACCGTGGAGTTACCGCCTCTTGGTGCGTCGGGAGTAATCATCCGTCCCGATATGAAAAAGGAGTATTCCGATTGTGGAATACTCCTTTTTTTGTTTAGCGTCTATTTTTTAAAGTAATAGGCATTCCCATAAAACTTTATATCTAATTGCTCTTCCCCTTTCTCCCAATAGAGTCCGATATGCCCAAAAAGCATCAGGGTAGAATCTGTTTTCCAGCTCAAAAAAATCGGATAATCTTTCTCCGGAATCATACTTGTCTCGTTTAATCCATTTTTCTGTAACTTGTTTTTTATTAATTCGGTCTTTGAAAGAGATACCACAACTGAATCACCACGACTAAAAGTAACACGATCATCCTTGTTTTCAGAATAACTTGGAGAAAGAATTTCAAAGGACTTGTATCCGTCAATATTTCGGATCTCGTTATAATCAAAAAGGGTGATATGGACATTTTCCCGCTTCACTTCTTCCATAAGAGATTTGCCCTGTTGTGAGTACCTCTCAATATCTTTGGCGCTGATACCGGGAATATAAGTTATCAATGCCAACAAAGAAATAGCGACATATCCTGACTGCTGGAACTGATGTTCTCTATTCCGTAAAAAAAGAGCGATAAGGCAAGTCATGATTAATCCGAATACAACCAAATAAACCCTTGCTTCCGTCCATCCGTATTCGTTGATTCGGTACATGGCGCTGAACCAGTACAGGAGCAGTGTCGGCAAATTAATCCACGAAATGTATTTGAAATATAAACTATATGCAGGATATTGTTGCATCAGTTTTATTCCCTTCAGCAAATAGGATGAGAAAATAAATGCTGTTGCCATAGAGCAGATACTCTCTTGAGGTAATGAACTGCTGATAATAATACGAACTATATATAAATAAAAAATAAACGTATAGACAAGTAATACCGGCATGAGAATGAAGCGGAATAAGATTCCCATAATTTTATTCTTTTTTGAGAAGATCTCTTCTTTGCTGTTAAAGAACAGGAAGAGTTGTACCATCCATCCTCCGAATACGATTCCTTCCGCATAGGAATAGAATCGACTTGTTTGCGATGCAAGATCCTGTAAATCAAACAATGAGTAAATAACATGGTAAATGCTGACAACCAGCAAATAAGTAATGGCCGAAAGAACTAAAGCCGATAATGTCGCCTCGATGAACTGACAGGCCCGCTGCATAAACATTCGGTTGTCGGAGGGCTTGGAGTTTATGATGGTGAGTAGTAATAAAATGAATAATGTCACCATATAGGAATTGGAGAACGCCATCGAATTTATATCCACGCATAATAATCCGACGGGAATAAACATCAACGACGACAGTAAATAAACGATTCGTTTCCAGCGTTTTGACTCCCCGCTCTTTTGCCAGATATTCAAGGAGAATGTAAGGAGGAACAGAATCGGAGAATAATGTACGATACGGTCAGGTATCGGATTTTCGATCTCAAAATCCAATATCGTACACACAAGAAACAGGACTGATAATCCCATTTCAGCAGGGAACAAAGACGGAAGTTCTTTCCACGACAGGAGGAACTGTTTTATTTTTGATACCATAGTCTGTTTGTTTTTTGTGAAACAAAGCAATCATTTGAGATTACACTGAATATCAATGGATAATCACACGACTGAAATGTATAAAAAATGTATAAAAAATAAAAGAAAAAGAAGCGGATTTTCATATATAATGCGAATTTTCTTCCTGTTTAGCGCGGTGCAAGCCGCGAGAACCAATAACCGAATCGTTTTGTGGAGCCGTCCTCCATACCGATGTCGAAACTTTCGGCGTAAGGCTCACCGAGCGTGAACGCGACGGGGTGACGGAAGATCTCCCCGTCGTAGCAGAACGTGTGGTATTCGCCGTTTTCGCCGTTGGGATCTGTTCCCTCGGGAAGCGAAGCGATAAATTCGCGGTTGATCTCGCGCCCGACGGCATCGCGTCCGAGTCCGTCGGCGGTAGTGGTGACGATCACGGTTTTAAGGTCGGTTTTCAAGAATGCTTCGATCACTTCTTGCGAGGTTTCGCCCCACAAGGGTTCGACTACTTCAATACCCAACGGGCGGAGTTGCTTTTCGCGGTAGGAGCGCACATCGTTTAAGAAAATATCCCCGAAAATAAAGTGATGTACGCCTTGTGCTAAAAAGTGGTGGCAGGCGCGGGTCATGGCCTCGGTGTAGTCCTCCATATTGCCTTTGGGCGTAAGATCGACCGTATGGAGCGGAATGCCGATCGCCTCGGCCTGCGCTTCAAGCAGTGACAAGGGGATCGAGTGCATGGTCGAAAGGCGGGTGTCGCGGTTGATGGTCGTCAGCAGGGCAACCACCTCGTAGCGCGGATCACGCAGAATACGCCACAGGGCGTGTGCCGAATCCTTGCCTCCGCTCCAGTTCATCACGGCTTTTATTCGTTCCATTCGATGTGGGGTTTGTTGTGGAAAAATCCGCAGACGAGCAACAGGTATTCGGGGACTTTGCCGTCGGTGCTCCATTTGAGTTCCATGTCGAAGAGTTCGCGGGTGGTGCGGGCTATGTCGAATCCGCACGCTTCGAGCGAGGGGCGCACCTTGTCGGGATGGCGGCAGGGAAGGCCGTCGGGACGGGTGCAGGTGCCTGCGGGGCAGTAGAGGCACGAACCGATGTAGGCGAAGGAGCGTCCCGAATGGAAGCGTTCCAATTCGAGCAGGCGACGTTCCAGTCGGCGGCGTTCGGGAAGGATCATGCGGCTGACTTCGGAAAACGGCATCGACGGATCGAGCGGTTTAAGGCGCGTTGCGGTGATCAGCACGTTTTTGTAGGGGTACATGTAGCGTTGCGCCACATCGTAATCGAAGGGCGGGCATCCCCAACTGCGCCCGTAATTGGGGCATTGGCGGCAGTAACCCTCGATGCGTTCCGCATCGCGAAAACGGCGGATGTACTCTTCCGATGGGAGTTCGCGGGTGAAATCTTCGACGGTATATTCGGTGGGTGTCATCTTAAAAATATCCGAAATCCGATCCCTTGCAGAACCGCGATTTCGGATATGAAATCGTGTTTGATTTATGAAGTTTAGTGGGTCGTCTGATACCAAGCCGTGTTCTGGTTCTGTTCCCGGTAACGCAGGCTCGGTTCGCTTGTCGTCACACCCGTATAGTGGTGGATCGGGTTGCGCTTTCCGTTATAGACCGAGTAGAAAATATCCGTATGGAGGCGGCTCTCCTTGGGGAATGTGCGGTCGAGTTGTTCCCGGAAACGTGCTTTGGCGGTTTCGTCATCGCAACTCAACTCCACGAAGTGACCCAGATCGAAGAAGACATGCTCGTCGAGTCCCTCGTAGGATTGGAGCGCGGCGAGTGCGAAATCTTTCTTCGCCGAGGTAACCTGACGCATGGAGGCGGCCAGTGCATCCAGTTCGCGGGTGCGGGTCAGTGCGATACATCCCGAAGGCTCGTTGCCGGGATCCGTCTCCCAGTCGTGCATGTAGAAATCCCAATAGGTGTGGCAGACTTTACCCAAGGCCTCTTCGATGGGCATTGGGGCGAACAGGTGGGGCAGGATGCGGTCGTAGGGGAATCCGGCTGCCATAATCTCGCAGGGCGATGCCACGATGTAGTCGGCGGCCGAGCGCAGATCGTAGAGCGTCTCGATGTTCGACATGAAGCAGGCATCGAAAATTAGGAAATCAAAGCGGAAATTCATCGAAGAGAAGATGTCGCCGAGCGTGGTGATGTCCATGCTGTGGTTTGAATCACCAAAGGCTCGGGTCGGTTTGGCACCCTCTTTCGGACACCAGAACTCCTCCTCCGTGGGGGCATTTGCGACGGCGAAGCAGGGGCGCATCAGGGGCGTTTGCGCGGGAATCCATGCCTTGCCGTGCGAACCGATGATCAGTCCGTATTGCGAGGCGGGTGCAAAGTGGTACACATCCTCGAAGAGTTTGCGTACGGATTCTTCGGATGAAGCCTCGAAATGATCGTAGGTCAGCATCGGTACTTCCTCGCACTCCTTCTTCTGGGCGTTGTAGCGCAATCCGAAAAGGCTTGCCGACTGCTGGCCGAACGGCTGGTAGCAGATCACCAGACGGTCGTTTTCGCCGAGTGCCTTAGCGGCAACGGCCTTGCGGCACAATTCGATATTCGTTTTGTAGAAACTCAAGAGGTTCGTACCCGGCATATAGAGCAGGATGGTACGCGACTGGGGTTTCTCCTCGGGCGTGGCATCCTGCACGACCTCAAGGCGGACGGTGCGTTCGGCTTCGGGACAGATGATGCTCAGCGATCCCAGTTTACGGGTCTCTGTGGTCGGGTTCTCCTCCAGAGCGGTAACTTCGACCGCAGTGTCGTGAGCTGTGGGCGCAGTGGGGTTTACCGAGAAAAGGTTGCCGTCGGATTCGATGCGCCACGCGGCGTCGGTCTTGACGGTGAAGGTGAATTTCGATTCGGCAGCAGCACCGAGCATGATCTTCCCGTTGAGGTCGGGTGTGATCTCAAACGAAATTTCGGGATCGGGTTGAGGTTTGTCGAGTGGATTGTCATCGGAGCACGATACCATTCCGAGAGCGACGAGTCCGCAGAGCAGAAATTTAAAAAAACGGTTCATTTTCAAGGCTATTTGTATTTTCTGGGTTTCAGGTTGTTGAACTGCCACGTACGGTCGCGCTGATAGGTGTAGCCTTCGGGTTTATTCCAATAGATGCGCTCGAAATTGAAATAAAGACCCTTGCGCTTCTTGCCGTTCACGACATAGGGTGAAAGAAACGGCACAAATTCCACCGTGCGGCTGATGATGCGGCTTTTGCCGTAGGGCATATTCTCGGCGGCCATTACATCGAGGGCATGTTCGAACATCAGAATATGGCGGGGGGAGGATTCCGAAAGTCCGTCTCCTGAGGCGATGATCGCGCGGATGATGCCGTTCATGCGGTGGAAATAGGCGTTCTCCTGTTTCTTGTCGCCCAGCACGCCATAGGCATAGGCCATCAGATTGAGCACTTTCGGCGAGAAGGGGTCTTTCTGAAGAGCCTTCTGTCCTGCCGAGATCAGATCTTCGAGCAGCACCCGTTCGGGATGGTCCACATCAATGCGTCCCGCAAGATCATACAGATGCGGGATGTCGGGATTGCTCTCCAACGGTTTGTAACTCTCTTGAAAGGCATAGCCGTAGTAGAGATAGTGGAAATCCTTGTCGTTGAGCGTCGTGTCGCCCATGTTGTAGCGCATGATGAGCGACGTGTAGTAGTAGGGCGACGAGGTGTCGGTCGTCCTTTGCAGGATGTCTTCGTTATCGGGAATCTTGGCAAAAACCGAGACCGAGAGGAAGAGCAAACATGCCGTGATAAATTTTCTCATGTATTTGTGTTGTCGGCGTTTTATTGCAGTTTATGGGTGTTGATCATTTCCGTGAATTTCTCGCGCAAGTGTTCCGATCCCGCAACCAAAGGCAGGCGCATGCGGTCGTCGATAAGTCCCATCACGGAAAGTGCGCATTTGACACCCGTGGGGTTGCCCTCTTCGAAGAGGGCGTGAACGGGCTCCTTCAAGACCTCAAATTCGCGGTCGGCTTCGTCGAAGTGTCCCTCCTTGGCGAGATTCATGCTACGCATCAACATCTTGGGAAACGAGTTGGCGGCCACCGAGATGGCTCCGTCGCCGCCGCGGCGCATGATGTCGAGCGTCAGTCCGTCGTCACCCGACAGCACGAGGAATCCTTCGGGGCGTCGGTCGATGATCTGCTGGATCTGGTCGATCTTGCCCGATGCCTCCTTGATGCCGATCACGTTTTTCAGATCGCGGGCGCAACGAAGTGTGGTCTCGGCGGTCATGTTCACACCGGCACGGCCGGGAATGTTGTAGAGGATGACCGGCAGCGGAGAGTTCTCCGATACGGTGCGGAAATGCTGGTAAAGACCTTCCTGCGAGGGTTTGTTGTAGTAGGGCGTGACGCTCAGGATGGCATCCGCACCGCGCAGGTCGAATGTATGCAGTTGATCGAGTACCTCCGATGTGGAGTTGCCGCCCACACCCATTACGAGAGGGATGCGGTGGTGGATATGCTCCGAGATGAACTGTGCGATCATGGCACGTTCGGGGATGTAAAGGGTCGGCGTTTCGGCCGTAGTGCCCAACGCCACGATATAATCTACACCGCCGTCAATGACATAGTCGATCATGCGGGCGAGTGCATCAAAATCAATGCGGTTCTCCTTGGTGAACGGGGTAATCATGGCGGCTCCTATGCCTGCAAGTTTGTGTCGTATCATAGTCGTATGTTTTATGTTGTGGTGAAATGTGTCTAAAATAAACTGGTTTGCGGAGAGTTTTCTCCGGCGTGTGTTGCAGGGACGTTTTCCCGGAGTTGTACTTCTTCGGGAGCGACCTTTTCGGAGTGCGTTGCGGGTGCTTTGCTTATGCCCTCCTCCAACATCCGTGTAAACTCGTCCTCGGAGATGATCCGTATGTTGAGTTTTTCGGCTTTCTTCAATTTGGCGGGTCCCATATTGTCGCCTGCCACCAGATAATCGACATTTCCCGAAACCGCGGCGAGGTTCTTGCCTCCGTGGGCTTCGATCAGTGCCTTCAGTTCGTCGCGCGAGTGGTTGGCGAACTTACCCGAAATCACGAAATTCAACCCTTCGAATGCCGATGAACTCTGTTTCCGCTCCTCGGCCTCGAATTGCAGGCCTGCCTCACGCAGGTGGGCGATGATGCGCAGGTTGTTCTCGTCGGCGAAGTATTCGAGGATCGCATCGGCAATCTTTTCGCCCACTTCATCCGCCTGACACAACTCCTCGCGCGAAGCCTTCATCAGCGCATCGAGCGAACGGAAGTGATCGGCCAAGTATTTTGCCGTGGTCTCTCCCACAAAACGTATGCCTAAGCCAAATAGTACGCGGCGGAAAGGAACTTTTTTCGATTTTTCGATCGAACGGATGATATTCTCCGCCGATTTCTCGCCCAGACGCGGCAGCGGAGCGAGTTGCTCCTGTCGAAGGTCGTACAGGTCGGCGATGTCCTTCACCAGACCGTTTTCGTAGAGCAGTTCGACGGTTTCTTCGCCCAGTCCGTCGATGTCGAGTGCCTTGCGACGGATGAAGTGGATGATGCGTCCGAGGATTTGCGGACGGCATCCGCTCTGATTGGGGCAGTAGTGCTTCGCCTCGCCCTCGTAGCGTACGAGCGGCGTACCGCATTCGGGACAGCGCGTGATGTATTCCAACGGCTTACTGTCTGCGGGGCGTTCGGAGAGTTCCACCTCGGTGATCTTGGGAATGATCTCGCCGCCCTTCTCGACATAGACCATGTCGTGCAGGCGGATGTCCAAGAGTGCCATCTGCTCGGCGTTGTGGAGCGTGGCGCGTCTGACGGTCGTACCCGCCAAAAGTACGGGATCGAGGTTCGCAACGGGAGTGACGGCTCCCGTGCGACCGACCTGATAGTCGATGCTGTTGATGCGGGTGAGTGCCTGCTCGGCCTTGAATTTATAGGCTACCGCCCATTTCGGGGCTTTGGCGGTAAAGCCGAGACGGCGGCGCAAGGCGAAATCATCGACCTTGATGACGACACCGTCGGTCGGGAAGGGCAGTGCGTGGCGAGCCTCGTCCCAATGGTTGATGAACGCGTCGATCTCGGCGTTGTTGTGGCAGACGGCCGTATGGTTCGAAATCTTGAAGCCCCATTCGCGTGCCTTCTGAAGACTTTCGCGATGGGTCTCGAACGGAAGATTCTCGCCCGCAAGTTGATAGAGCGTGCAGTCCAGACCTCGTTTGGCCACAACGGCCGAAGACTGCTGCTTGAGTGTTCCTGCGGCGGCATTACGCGGGTTGGCAAAGAGCGGATCGCCGGCAGCCTCGCGTTCGGCATTCAGACGGTCGAACGAAGCGTAGGGCATCAGGATCTCGCCCCGAATTTCGAAATAGTCGGGCCAGTCGTCACCCTGAAGTTGCAGGGGTACGGTGCGAATCGTGCGCACGTTGGCTGTCACATCATCACCGTGGGTACCGTCACCGCGAGTCACCGCACGCAGCAGGCATCCGTGTTCATAGGTCAGCGAAATGGCCGTGCCGTCGAATTTGAGTTCGCAGACAAGCGTTGCTTCGCCTACTTCACGTTCGATGCGTTCGATAAATTCGTGGAGTTCCTCCAACGAATAGGTATTGCCCAGTGACCGCATCGGGAAACGGTGCTCGACGGTTTTAAATTCGTTCGAGAGATCGCTGCCCACACGCACCGAAGGTGAATTGGGATCGTAAAATTCGGGGTGGGCAGCCTCTAAATCTTGCAGTCGGCGCATCAGCGCATCGAAATCGAAGTCGGAAATTTCGGGCGAATTTTCGACGTAGTACTTGTAGTTATGGTATTCGAGCTCTTTTCTCAGAGCGTCAATTTCGTCTTTAATCATATATATAGTATATCCTCGCGTAAAGATAGTGAATCTTGATGGGAAAGGACGATAAAATCAAAAAAAATGCAAAAAAAAAGTAGTTATGCGGGGCAATATCTAAATTTTGCTTATACTTGCAGAAAATTTCCAAACAGTTATCATGATTAAACAAAACACTATTAAGAAGCATATCGTAACAAGTCTTCATAACTTGCCCCAAGAGTTGCAGGATGCCGTAAAAGAACAATATCCGCTGGGATTCACCGATGCCATGATCCGTATCAACAAACCCAACGGCGATTTCTTTTATGCCGTGCCGTTCGATACCGACGAGGTGGCTTATATGGTGAAAGTCGATGTGAAGATTGACGACAAGGCACAGGAGGACGACGATAAGGACTATTACGATGATGACGAAATCAAAGGAGCCGACGAAATTCAGGATGACGGTCGCTCCGAAGAGGAAGAGGAGGATGACGATATTGATGTGTAATCTTTGAGAATCTGTTTCGGGATTCGGGTGATGCCATGAAAATTATACCCCGTTGGATGGTGGTCGTTCCGCTCCTTTTTGCGGGGTGCGGAATGGCGGAGAGTGATCAGGATGAACGGGATCGCACGCTTTACGTGCAATTTACGGATGCACATTTCAAAGAGGTGTGTCTCGCGAAATACGACACGAACCGTGACGGACGTCTGTCCCGTTACGAGGCTCGTCGCGTGCTTTATTTGGACTGTCCCGACTCCGAGATCGAGTCGTTGTGGGATATTCGTGAATTTGAAAATCTTGTCACGCTCAACTGCCGCGGTAATCGCCTCACGGACTTGGATTTGAGAAAGTGTGCCTGTTTGCGCAGCGTCGATTGCAGCGATAACCGCATCGGGGTGTTGCAGATCGACGGTCTGCACGGATTGAACGAACTGAACTGCTCGAAAAACGTGTTGGATCGTTTGGAGTTCGAGCGCAACGTGTCGCTCAAATACCTCGATGCCGAGCACAACCGTTTGCGTACGGTCGATGTAAGCGGCTGCTTCCATCGGATGGAGGTGCGTTTTAGGAAAAATCCCGACCTGACGACCCTCTACATTTCGCGCGAGCAAAACATCCTGCATTACCTCGATCCCCAAACCGAAATTGTGACCCTCTGACCGAACTGAACCCCGGCTTAATCCATAAGCCGGGGTTCCTTGTGATTTGCTTTCGGGGTAAAAACTCCGATGGCAAAAATACGCCGAAAATGTTAAAATGTTGAAAAAGTATTGCTTCCGAGTTGGCTATCTTTGAGAAAAATTAGTATCTTTGAAGGCAAAATATGTTTTTACAGGTTATAAAACGAAACTTGATATAAAATGAGAAAAGTAGATGTGATCCTCGGCCTGCAATGGGGTGACGAGGGTAAAGGAAAGGTCGTAGATGTACTGACTCCCAACTATGAAGCCGTGGCACGATTCCAAGGCGGCCCCAATGCCGGTCACACACTCGAATTTTGTGGTGAGAAATATGTCCTGCGTTCGATTCCTTCGGGCATCTTCCAAGGCGGCAAACCCAATATCATCGGTAACGGTGTCGTTCTGGATGCCGTATTGTTCCGCGGTGAGGCGGAGGCTCTGGCCAAAAGCGGACACGATTTGACCAAACAACTTTACATTTCCAAGAAAGCCCATCTGATCCTTCCGACGCACCGCATCCTCGATGCCGCCTATGAGGCAGCCAAGGGCAGTGCCAAGATCGGTACGACGGGTAAGGGCATCGGCCCGACCTACACCGACAAGATCAGCCGTAACGGCATGCGTGTGGGCGATTTGTTGAAACCCAACTTCATGGAGATCTACAAGGCGCACAAGGCACGCCACGAGGAGATCCTCCGCAGTCTGAACTATCAGTACGACATTACCGAACTGGAGCAGGAGTGGTTTTCGGCCGTCGAGTACCTCAAGAAATTCACCATCGTCGATAGCGAATACTTCATCAACAACTACCTCAAGGAGGGACACCCCGTATTGGCCGAAGGCGCACAGGGTACGTTGCTCGATGTCGATTTCGGTTCGTATCCCTTCGTAACCTCGTCGAACACCGTATGTGCCGGCGTCTGCACGGGTCTGGGTATCGCTCCGAACCGCATCGGTGAGGTTTACGGTATCTTCAAGGCATATTGCACGCGCGTAGGCAGTGGTCCCTTCCCCACGGAGTTGTTCGATGAGACGGGCGACACGCTGGGTCGTATCGGCCATGAGTTCGGAGCCGTGACGGGTCGTAAGCGTCGTTGCGGATGGCTGGATATGGTCGCTCTGAAATATTCGATCATGATCAACGGCGTAACGCAACTCATCATGATGAAGTCGGATGTGTTGAACGACTTCGATACCATCAAGGTGGCTACCGGGTATGAGATCGACGGCGAGCGCACGAATCAGTTCCCCTTCGATGTGGATATCGACATCAAACCCGTTTATACGGAGTTCGAGGGTTGGAAGTGTGATCTGAGCAAGTGCCGCAAGTACGAGGATTTCCCCGCCGCCTTCAAGAAATATGTCGAGTTCATCGAGCATGAGACGGGGGTGCCCGTGAAGATCATCTCGATCGGCCCCGACCGCGCCGAGACCATCGTTCGTTAAGACGATACTCCCGACATCGGATCTGAAATACGAAGAAAATCTCTGCCGTCTGCCTTTTTGAAAGGGCGGACGGCTTGAAACCCTAAATTTATACTAACCGAAATTTAACGTATGAAACAAAACCTTAAAATTGTCGTTTTGGCCAAACAAGTGCCCGACACCCGCAATGTGGGTAAGGATGCGATGACCGCCGAAGGTACGGTCAATCGTGCCGCACTTCCGGCCATCTTCAATCCGGAGGACCTTAATGCGTTGGAAGCCGCTTTGTCGCTCAAGGATCGCGTTGAGGGTGCTACGGTGCAGGTGCTCACCATGGGCCCGCAACGTGCCGCCGATATCATCCGTGATTCGATGTTCCGCGGTGCCGACGGCGGTTATCTGCTTTCGGGTCGTGAATTTGCCGGATCCGACACGCTGGCGACATCCTACGCTTTGTCGTGCGCGTTGAAAAAGATAAATCCCGATGTGATTTTTGCAGGCCGTCAGGCTATTGACGGCGATACGGCGCAGGTGGGGCCTCAGGTCGCCGAGAAACTCGGTCTGCCTCAGGTGACTTATGCCGAGCAGATCGTCGAGGTCAGAGAAAATTCGCTTCTGATCAAACGCCGTCTGGAACACGGAGTCGAGACGGTCGAGACACCGATCCCCGTGGTCATCACGGTGAACGCTTCGGCCGAGGAATGCCGTCCGCGTAATGCACGTCGCGTCATGAAATACAAATATGCCCTCTGCAAGTCGGAAATTGCCGCCGCTCCCGAATCGAGAGCCGCCCTGCGTGCTGTGGCAAGTCCTGCCCTGCAAATCGTCGAGTTCTCGGCACAGGATGTCGATCCCGATCCCATGCAGTTGGGTTTTGCGGGTTCGCCGACGAAGGTCAAGAAGGTCGAGAATGTCGTTTTTCAGGCCAAGGAGGCCAAACGCCTTTCACCCGACGACAAGGACATTAACGAACTGATGGTCGAACTTATTGCGAGCCACACGCTCGGTTAAACCGTAGATGAAGATGAACAACATATTCGTATATATCGAGAATGAAAATTCCGTGGTTGCCGATGTCAGTTTGGAATTGCTGACCAAGGGACGCGAATTGGCCGATACGCTGAAGGTGAACCTTGAGGCTGTGGTGATCGGTCACAATCTGAAAGGAATCGGACAAGAATTGGCCAAATATGGAGCCGATACCGTTTGGCTGGCCGACGATGAGATCTTCTCGCCCTTCCGTACGCTGCCTCATACGGCCGTCATGTGCGGACTGATCGAGGAGGAAAAGCCCCAAATCGTTTTGTTCGGTGCAACGCCTGTGGGGCGTGACTTCGCCCCGCGCGTATCGTCGGCACTGCACAGCGGTCTGACAGCCGACTGTACGCAGTTGGTCATCGGCGATTACAACGATCCCAAGACCAAAAAGGAATACAAGGATCTGTTGTATCAGATTCGTCCTGCATTCGGCGGTAACATCATCGCCACGATCGTCAATCCGGAGCATCGTCCCCAGATGGCTACCGTGCGTGAGGGTGTCATGCGCAAGGAATTGGCCGCAACTCCTGCCGCAGGCGAAGAGCGTCAGATCGAATGGAAGAAATATGTCAAGGATACGGATCTTGTCGTGAAGATCGTCGATCGAGAGATCGAGGAGCGCAAGATTGACATCAAGGGCGCAAGCATCATCGTTGCGGGCGGTTACGGTATGGGTTCGAAGGAGAACTTCAAACTCGTACACGAATTGGCCGACGTATTGGGCGGTGAAGTGGGTGCCAGCCGTGCCGCGGTCGATGCCGGATTTACCGAGCACGAGCGTCAGGTCGGTCAGACGGGTGTGACGGTGCGTCCGAAACTCTACATCGCTTGCGGTATTTCGGGTCAGATCCAGCACACCGCAGGCATGGATCAGTCGGCCATGGTCATCTCGATCAACACCGATCCCGATGCCCCGATCAACAAAATTGCCGATTACACCATCACGGGTGACGTCAATGAGGTGATTCCCAAGATGATTAAGTATTACAAACAAAATTCGAAGTAATGGCTAATTTCTTTTCAGATAATAAGGATTTGCAGTTCCACTTGCAGCATCCGATGATGCGCAAGATCGTGGAACTCAAAGAGCGCGGTTTTGCCGAGAAGGATCTTTACGATATTGCCCCTCAGGATTTTGAGGACGCAATGGATTCCTATAAACGAGTATTGGAGATTGCAGGTGAAGTTTGTGGCGAGGTCATTGCTCCGAATGCCGAGGGCGTCGATAAGGAAGGCCCCCGTGTGGTGAACGATCACGTGGAGTATGCTTCGGGTACGGTACAGAACCTGAAAGCCATTGTCGATGCGGGTTTGAGCGGTCTGACCCTGCCCCGCAAGTACAACGGTTTGAACTGCCCGCTGGTCTGCTTCGTGATGGCCAACGAGATGGTTGCCCGTGCCGATGCTTCGTTTGAGAACATCTGGGGTTTGCAGGACTGCGCCGAGACGCTGAACGAGTTCGCGTCCGAGGAATTGAAGGCCAAATATCTGCCGCTGGTATCGGCAGGTGCCACGTGTGCCATGGATTTGACGGAGCCTGATGCAGGTTCGGATCTGGGTGCCGTGATGCTGAAGGCCACGTGGTCGGAGGAGAAGCAAACGTGGTTGCTGAACGGTGTGAAGCGATTCATCACCAACGGTGACGGCGACATTTCGCTCGTGTTGGCACGTACGGAAGAGGGTACGACCGATGCACGCGGTTTGTCGATGCTCGTTTACGACAAGCGCAACGGCGGTGTGAAGGTACGCCGCATCGAGAATAAGTTGGGTATCAAGGGTTCGCCCACGTGCGAATTGGTATTCACGAATGCGCCCGCCGAGTTGGTCGGTGATCGCCGTATGGGTCTGATCAAATACGTCATGTCGCTGATGAACGCCGCCCGTCTGGGTATCGGTGCGCAGTCGGTCGGTACGTGTGAGGCCGCTTATCGAGAGGCGTTGAAATACGCATCGGAGCGAGAGCAGTTCGGTAAGCCGATCATTCGTTTTGCTGCCGTGCGCGAGTTGTTGTCGAACATGAAGGCCCGTTTGCAGGGTGCACGTGCGCTGTTGTATGAAACCACGCGCTTTGTGGAGATCTACAAGCAGTACGGACACATCGCACAGGAGCGTTCGTTGGAAGGCGACGAGCGTAAGGAGATGAAGTTCTACAACCGTCTGGCCGACGGATTCACCCCTCTGGTGAAACTCTTCTCGTCGGAGTATGCCAACAGTCTGGCATTCGATGCCATTCAGATCCACGGCGGTTCGGGCTTCATGAAGGATTATCCCTGCGAGCGTCTGTATCGTGACGCACGTATCATGAATATCTATGAGGGTACTTCGCAGTTGCAGGTCGTGGCTGCCATCAACGCCATCACCAAGGGTACGTTCATGGAGCAGATCGAGCGTTATGCCGCCGAGGAGTATGCCGATTCAATGCATCCGATCGTCGAGAAACTCAAGATGCTGACCGCCAAGTTGGCCGAGATGATCGAGAAGGTCGAGGCAGGCGAGCAGTTGGCTGCGGGATTCAAGGATTTCCACGCACGCCGTCTGGTGGAGAGTGCCGGTCACATCATCATCTCGTATCTGTTGGCTCGTCAGGCCGGTCAGTGCGAGGATTATGTCGCTTCGGCTCGCATCTTCGCAAAATTGGCCGAGGCCAAGATTTCGGAGGCACATACCTATGTTATGGAGTCCGCACCCGACGATGTGGCTCTGTTTGCAGAGGTGGATCGCACGGAGGAGTAATCCTTAGGGGCGATTTTCCCGATATTGATTCCAAGGAGGAGACCCGAAGAGGGTTTCCTCCTTGTTTCGTACATAAGGGTGTCGTGTTTGTCGCTTTTCGGAGGGAAAACAAAGAATAAATTCTCTATTTCTTCGTTTTTATCCGTATCTTTGTAGGAAGTTTTATGTGAAATTTATGAGATTCGTTTAATAAAGTAACATTTATGATTAAATTAAAGTTTGTTTTAGGTGTAGGCATTGCTGCTTTGCTGGCATCTTGCGGTTCTACTCCCCGTGAGGAGGAGCAGATCCGACCCGTCAAAGTCGTTGCTGCCCAGTCGTTGGGTTCGGTTGAAAAATCGTTCAGCGGTGTGGTCATGCCCGACCAGTACAGTAACCTTGCATTCAAGGTGGGTGGCCCGTTGATCGCGTTGAACGTGGTCGAAGGCGAATTTGTCCGCAAGGGACAGATCGTGGCCGAGATCGATCCGATTGATTACCGTTTGCAGTATGAGGCTCGCCGTTCGTCGTTCCTGACCGCCAAGTCGCAGGTGGAACGCGCCGAGCGTCTGTTGGCCCGTGATGCCATCTCGCGTCAGGACTATGAGGTGACCCGCGCCAATTACGATAATGCCAAAGCCGCTTTCGAAAACACCGAAAGCCTGTTGGCTGAAACCAAGTTGCGCGCTCCGTTTGACGGTTTCGTGCAGGAGAAGTTCGTCGAGAATTATCAGAAAGTGCAGGCCGGTACCTCGATCATTCGTCTGATCGATCCCAATCAGTTGCAAGTCCGTTTCATCATGCCGGAGGGTAACTTGAAGTATCTTTTGGCGGATCCCGATATCTTCGTGGAGTTCGAGACTCAGAAGGGCGTTCGCTTCAAGAGCCGCATCAAGGAGTATGTTCCCGCTTCGGCCGACGGTGCGGGTGTGCCCGTGTTCCTGACGATCACCGACGAGCGTTTCAATCCCAAGAAACTGAACCTCGGCGTTGGTTTCACATGCCGCGCAATCCTGCGTCACAAGAGCCCCGGCAAGGAGGGTGCATGTCTGGTTCCCATTTCGTCGATCTTTGCAATCGACGGCAACAAGACTCCCCACTTGTTTGTCTATAACGAGGAGAAGGGCATTGTGGAATTGAGAAAAGTCCGTGAAAGAGGTCTGACGGGACGTTGCGACATGATCGTTCAGGAGGGTGTCGCTCCCGGTGAATTGGTCGTCGTGGCCGGTTCTACCCGTTTGGTGGATGGTCAGAAAGTGAGACTGATGGCCGAATAACGAATCCGATAAGAATTAAAACAAGATTATGAATCTGCCCAAATATTCATTGGAACACAAAAGGGTGATCTACTTTTTTCTGACGGTAGTGCTGATCGGCGGTATTCTGTCGTTCTTCAAATTGCCGAAGAAAGAGGACTCGCCGTTCGTCATCAAGACGGCCGTGCTGGTCACCCAATATCCCGGTGCCACGCCCCAAGAGGTCGAGGAACTGGTCACCGAACCCATCGAACGCGAAATCCAGTCGATGTCGGAGGTGAAGAAAATCAAATCCGAATCGCGTTTCGGAATGTCGAAAATCACCCTTGAACTGATCCCCTCGATCAACAACGACCGTATGCCCGTCAAGTGGGACGAGTTGCGCCGTAAGGTCGAGAACGTGCAGTCGCGTCTGCCGAAAGAGGCTTCGGCCATCTCCGTAAACGATGACTTCGGCGATGTGTTCGGTATCTACTACGCACTGACCATCGACGAGGGTTTCTCGTACAAGGAATTGCGCTACTGGACTCAGAAAATCAAGAAGTTGCTTGTGCCGATCGAGGGCGTTCAGAAAGTGATGCTTTCGGGGGAGCAGCAGGAGGTGATTAATGTCAGACTGTTGCCCGAACGATTGTCGGTTGCGGGTATCAACCCCAACGACATCGGTCGTTTGTTGAGCGCACAAAACACGCTGGTCAATACGGGTGCCGTTACGCTCGATGACTATCAGTTGAGAATCCTTGCCGATGGTACATACGAAAGTATTGACGATATTCGCAACCAGTTGATCATCACGCGTGAAGGTCGTGAGGTACGCTTGGCCGACATTGCCGAGGTGGAACTCGGTTATCTGGATCCTCCCTCGTCGCTGATGCGTGTAAACGGACTTCGTGCCGTGGGTATCGGTGTGGCTTCGGGATCGAAGGATAATGTGGTTGCCGTGGGTGATGCCGTGGCTGCCAAACTCCACGAAATCGAGAAAATGCTCCCCGTGGGTATTGAATTGATTGCCCTCTATCCGGAGAATAAGATTGCCGCAGAGGCCAACAACGGTTTTATTCTGAACCTGATCGAGTCTTTGGTGATCGTAATTGCGATCATCTTCCTCGTGATGGGTTCGCGTGCAGGTCTTCTGATCGGTTCGTCGCTGTTGTTTTCGGTGGGCGGTACGATGCTTGTCATGTTGTTCATGGGTACGAGTTTGAACCGTACGTCGCTCGCCGCCTTCATCATCGCGATGGGTATGCTGGTGGATAATGCCATTGTGGTGACGGATAATGCGCAGATCGCCATCCAGCGTGGTGTGGCGCGTAACAAGGCTTTGATAGACGGCGCAATGGGACCCCAATGGCAGTTGCTGGGTGCAACCTTGATTGCCATCTTCTCGTTCCTTCCTTTGTATCTGGCTCCTTCGTCCGTTGCCGAGATGGTCAGCCCGTTGTTTGTGGTATTGGCCGTGTCGCTGTTCCTGAGTTGGATTTTCGCCTTGACTCAGACCCCGGTGTTCGGTAGTTACATTCTGGCCGAGAACAAGGGTGATGCGGTGGCTGATCCTTACGACAAGAAATTCTATCACAAGTTTGAAGGTGTATTGGCATACCTCATCAAACACCGTTTCATCACGGTGATTGCCGTGTTTGCCTTCCTGTTCTTCTCGCTCGTTGTCATGGGACTGATGCCGCAGAGTTTCTTCCCGTCGATGAACAAGCCTTACTTCCGTGCCGATCTGATATTCCCTGAGGGTTACGGTATTAATAAGGTGTCGGACGAGATCGAGAGTCTGGAGAAATACCTCAAGGAGCAGCCGGAGATCAAGAACTACTCGATCACGCTGGGTGGTTCGCCCGTACGTTACTATCTGGCAAGTGCCTCTTACGGCCCGATGCCCAACTATGCGAACGTGCTGATCGAGACGAAAGAACCCGAACAGTCGATCGAGGTCGAGGATCGTTTCTACCGCCACATGGTCGCCGAATATCCCGACATCATCACCCGTTCGTCGTTGTTTGCTCTGGCTCCCGTTCCCGATGCCAAGATCGAGATCGGTTTCACGGGTGACAACATTGATACGCTGGAGTCGCTGACGGCTCGCGCCAAGGAGATAGCCCGCAAGAGCGGTATGGTTATTGACGTGCGGTCGAGTTGGGGCAACAAGGTGCCCGTATGGAAACCCCTGTTCATGCAGGAGAAGGGTTTACAATTGGGTGTAACCCGTCAGCAGGTCGCCAACACGTTCCGTTTCGCCACGAACGGTATTCCGCTCGGAACGTATCGTGAGGGGGATGTAGCCATGCCGATTCTGATGAAAGTAACCAACATCGACAGCATTACGCTCGATGATATTCGCACACTGCCCGTGGCCGGTTCGTCACATTCGGACAATGTCACGATCGAGCAGGTTGTAGAGGATTTTGCCGTCGATTACGAATACAATGTCATCAAGCGTGTCAATCGTCAGCGTACGATGATGATGCAGTGTGAGCCGGCGCGTGACGTGAATGCCATCGCTGCGTTCAACACCATTTTCAACAGCGTGAAGGAGGGTGTCAAACTTCCTGAGGGTTACACGATGGATTTCTATGGCGATCAGGAAACTCAGGCCGAGTCGAATGCCGCCATCGGTTCGCAGTTGCCTCTGACGTTCATCCTGATCTTCCTCGTGTTACTGTTGCTCTTCCCGCATCATTACCGCCGTACGGTGGTGATCATGGCCATGTTGCCGCTGATCTTCATCGGTGTGGTTTGGGGTCTGATCCTGCTGGGTAAGTCGCTTGACTTCTTCGCTATGCTGGGTATGCTGGGTCTGATCGGTATGAACATCAAGAACGCCATCGTGCTGGTCGATCAGATCAAGGAGAACCTCTCGAACAACATGGAGCCGATGATGGCTGTGATCGACGCCACGAAGACCCGTATCGTCCCCGTGACGATGGCTTCGGGTACAACGATCCTCGGTATGTTGCCGCTGTTGGCCGATACGATGTTCGGCGGTATGGCTGCAACCATCATGGGCGGTCTGTTGATGGCAACCTGTCTGACGATCTTCATCCTGCCGGTTACCTATTGTATCTTCTTCAACATTAAAAACGAGAAATAACGTATGATCAGAAAACAAATTATAGTCTTCCTCCTGCTCGTCGTACCGTTTGTCGGTACGGCGGCAGTCCCCGAAGAGATCGAACCGCTCAAGAAGGGTAATCAGGAGCAGATTTCGTCGAAGGATTATCGGGAGCGTGTGCTGAATTACAGCCTTACGTTGCGCGAAAGCAGCGAGCAGACCGAATCCGTACGTCAGGCAATGCGTCAGGCCAAAACATCGTATCTGCCGAACCTCGATTTCTCGGCTTCGGGTCAGTACCGTGTGACGGACTATGATCTCGACATGATGGGATCAAAGGTTTCGATGAAACCCGAAAGTTATACGCTGGCTGCCGATGTATATGAAGTGCTCTATGGCGGTGGTGCCGTACGCGAAGGTTATCGTTCTGCCAAGATCCAGCATCAGATTGCTTCGGAAAACGAGGCTCTGACGCGCAGCAACGTGATCTATTCTGCCGAATTGAACTACTGGACGACTGCCGCAAAGGCCGCCTTGTGGAAATTGACGAACCGTTACGTGCAACTCATCGAGGAGCAGATCAATGTCATCCGCGACCGTTTCGATGACGGTCTGATCTCGAAAACCGACCTCTTGCAAATCGAAGGCCGTCTGGCTTCGGCCAAAATTCAGCGCAGCGAGGCTTATAAATCTTATTTGTTGTCGTTGCAGAACCTCAACATCATGATGGGTTGCGAGCCGTTGAATCCCGTATCGACCAGCGAGGAGATCAACCGTGAGGATGAGATTCCGCAGTCGGTCATGTCGCTCGATGCCGCTCTGGATCGTCGTTCGGAGTATGCCATTTCGGAGTATAACGTCGATTTCCAGCGCAGTCAGTTGAAAATGAACCGCAGCAAGTTCCTGCCCAAACTGACCGTCGGTATGAAAGCAGGGTGGGGTACCACGATGCTGAATTTCGACGGTTCGACGATGTGGAACTCTTATGTATATGCTTCGTTGAATGTGCCGATTTTCCACTGGGGTGCCAAATACAAGAATGTAGCCTCGCAGAAAGCCGTTTTACGCAGCAAAGAGTTCGCCGTGCAACGAGTACGTGATCAGATCTCCAAGGAACTCTATGAGGCTTATACAAAACTTGTAGAGTACGACAAGCAGATCGACATGGCCGAGGAGGCTTGCGAGACGACCAAGGAGAGCCTTGAGTTGAATACGTTCAGTTACAACGAGGGTAAACTGCCCATCGTGGATGTGCTGAGTGCGCAGGTCGCATGGGTACAGTCGCGCAGTGCGCTGATTCAGGCTTGGCTTCAGGAAAAGATCGCTTTTGCCGATTACAACAAGGCAATCGGATTGCAATAAGCAATTTTTTTCAGAAAAAATGGGCGGACAAGTCCCCCAAAGGACTTGTCCGCTTTTTTTTGTTTCGCAGGAAATGGCTTTAAACGGCCTACAAGCGGGTTTTTGAGCGAAAATTTTTTTACGAGTTACTGCGCTCAAAATCAGGAATGAAGGATTTTCGGCAGAAAAAAGTTTGAAAAAAAGACTCGAAAAATTTTGGAGATTACAATTCTTGCCTTATCTTTGCACTCGCTTTGATAAAGGAACGACATCAGTCAAAAACCTTAACAAATCAATGGCGGGATAGCTCAGCTGGTTAGAGCGCATGATTCATAATCATGAGGTCGAGGGTTCAAGTCCCTCTCCCGCTACTCAAGAGGAGATTCTTTTGGAATCTCCTCTTTTTTGTCTGTATGATCCGAATGGGTAGCCGAATTTGATTGTGACGGCAGAGGATGTGCTGTCCGGGTGATTTTGTCCGTTTTCCGGCGATTTAAGCGACTTTTGATGGCGGGACGGTGAATTACGGGTTTGAGAAATAAGGTCTCTTGATAAGGCTTCTTTTATTCCTGAATCGTTAGTGGTATTTATGGCGGTCGTGATGCGTCCTGCATCTGTCTTCCGATACAGACCTCCAAAATCTAAAATACCATCCTTAAAAATCAATAAATCCGGTCGAATTTGTCTTGTGAGATATTGCGTTTGGATCTGTGTATGGTCGGGAAGGGCGTAATCCGCAGAAGGTATAGGAGGGTATGGGGATAATGGTTAAATTTAACCGATTTACATCCCAAATATTTTCATATCCATGAAACTTTTTCAGAATATAGATTTGTTTACGTTGATTTGTACGTTAATCATTGTGGGTGCTGCTGTGGGTGCCTATTTTTATATTCGGCGCAAAATCAAACAAGGTTCGTTGATTGCCCACAGGCGCAAAATTGAGCAAATCCCTTCGTTTGTTTCGACGCTCGGTGTCTTGGGTACATTCTTAGGTATTACCATCGGTCTGTTGGATTTCGATACGGATAATTTGGACCACAGCATCCCCTTGCTGTTGGATGGTCTGAAAACGGCATTTTTTACGTCGCTTGCCGGTATGCTGGGTTCGTTGGTGCTGTCGCGCTACATCAGCGAAATTTTCGATGGCGAGGATAAGGGCATTTCGGATGTGAACATGGCGGCGGGTGAGATTGTGAAGGCTGTGAAGGCGATGAGCGAATCGAACCGTGAAACCTTGGAGCGACTCAAAGAAGAGACACTCAAACAAGCCAATAATCAGACGACTTTCTATTTGAAGGTGGGGGAGGTGTTGGATAAAATTGCTTCTCATTCCGAACAAATGAGTTCAAACTGCAATTTGTTGGGCGAAATTCACCAAGGCGTGGGCAATATGGTGCTGATGATGGGCAACGTGGAGGAGAAAATGGAACGCCAAATTGAGTCCGGCAAGGTGATGAAACAGCAGATGGGCGATGTGGCGAAATTTGCGGGTGAGATTGCCGATCTTACGTCGGGCATTGCTTCCGTGGGGGAGGATGTTTGTGAGGAGGTCAAGCAGTTCGACAAGAAACTCCATGCCGAGGCGATCGAGATTGAGGACAAGATGGCCGAGAGCAACGAGTTGATGTCCCGCAAGTTCGATGAATTTACCGAACTCCTGAAAAAGAGCAATACGGAGGCTCTGGTGGAGGTGATGAAGAACGTGACGGAGCAGTTTCAGAAGAGCATGAACGAACTTATCAATAAGTTGATTCAGGAGAATTTCGAGCAACTCAACACGAGTGTGGAGCGACTTAATACGTGGCAGCAGGACAACAAGAAGATGATCGAGGAACTGACCGTCCAGTATCACTCCATGGCGCATGAATTTAGTGCAACTTCCACGGTATTAAGCCAAGTCGGAACAGATACCCGTATGCTGGTTAGTGATGGCGGTAAACTCAATCAGATTGTCGAAGCCTTGAATAAGGTGATGATCGAGGATGAGAAATTTGTGACGATTACCACTTCCTTGTCTGACACCGTTACGCTCACGAAGGACAACATGACGCAATTCGACAAGGCTACGCAGTCACTCAATGATTGGGTGCGTAAGCAACGTAACTTTGTGGACGGGGTGCAGTTACTCATCGAGAAGTTGGACGAACTGAACAAACTCAGAGACTACAACGAGCAGTTCTGGCAGACGACCAAACGCAGTCTGGAGGAGGGTGTGGGGTACATCACGCAAGGTTCGCAGACGCTCAACCAGCAACTCACGCGTCTGGACGAGCGTTTCTATGCCCGTCTGAGTGCTACGTTGGCCGAGTTGGATACCTGCATTCAGGCCATGGTCAAACAAACGCGATAGGTCATGGCAAAGCACAATGTATGGATGTCCGTTTCGGACTTGATGACAGGTTTGATGGTCATCTTTCTGTTTATTGCGGTGGCCTACATCAGCCGTGTGGATAAGAATCAGAGCATCTTGACCGAATATGTCGAAACCAAGCAAAATCTGCACGCTCATCTGGTGCGGGAATTTGCGGGGGATACCCTCAAGTGGCAGATGGCGATTGGTCGGGATCTGACGATGAAATTCAAAGATCCGACGGTGTTGTTTGCCCAAGGGCGATGGGATCTGACGCCCCAATTCTGCCGTATCTTGGATGACTTCCTGCCCCGTTATTTCGATATTCTGCTCAACGACAGTCTGCGTAAAGACATTGTCGAAATCCGCATCGAGGGGCATACCGACGATGTGCCTTATCCTTCGTTGGATGCCGATCCCTATATTGCCAATGTCATCCTTTCGCAACGACGCGCTTTGAGTGTGCTTCGTTATTTCCGCCGAATGCCTCACTTTGCGAATTACACGCCCGAACAACGCCATTTGTTGGAGTATTGGTTTGCGTGTAACGGCCTGTCGTATGGAAAATCCTTGGACGATGAGGGGTGTTATACGCTTCATTCGAAAAAGGAGATCAACCAACGGCTTTCGCGTCGTGTGGAGTTCCGTATCGTGACTTCGGGCGAGAGGATGTTGGAGAACTTTGTGCAGAAAAATCTCAAAAAATAATGGACGAGAAACCGATCTATACCTTTGAAGGTCTGAAGAATCTGCTGACTAAGATGGGTCGTCGGGTCGAAAAGGCTGCGGGCTATCGGGAGGTGGAGAACGTGGGGGTGGACATCAACGATCTGAGGAGTAAGGTCGAGTTCACGGATAAGGGTATTTTCCTAAAGGACGAGGAGGGTAACGCGCCCCAGCAAATTTTCCTTTACAAGCGAAAATATCACTTGCAGGAGTTTGGACTTCCGCGTTTTCATATTCGCAAATGTCAGACGATTCAAGCCTTTATGGATTCGGGATCGTTCGAAAAGGAGTATGGCAGGGCGAATACCTCATCGGTTAAGGTGGAGGATCTGGATGATGGAAGGCGTGTAAAGAAGGTAGAAAATCTGCCTCTTTGCAAACTTTGCGCACACATTGCGATGGAGCAGAATCAGGAGATGAATACTTCGGAATTTGTCGAGATCCTCAAGCAGTCGAACAATGTGGAGGATGACAAGCCGCAGAATGTGGAGGTGGATATTTTCGGTTACACGAAGGATTGGGAGAAGATCAGTGCGGCCTATCGTGCGATGAAAAATTACACGTGTGAGCGTTGCGGACTGCATATCGACAATGTGTTCGACCGACAATATATGCACGTGCACCATCGTGACGGCAATAAACTGCACAACAAGACCTCTAATTTGGAGTGCCTCTGCATCCGTTGTCATGCCCACGTCGATGCCATCCATGAGCATAATTTTTTGCGGGGGGGCGAACCGCATCCGTTTGGAGCAATTTAACGCCGACTATCCGAAAAAATAAGTGGCGTTTCTTGCTCGTATTGTGTCCGGCGTTTGATGGGGTGGGGTGTGAGCGGCGTGAAACGAATTTTGTCAGTTGCAAAAGAATTGAGTACTCGTAGTGTGAGGTAATTATGTGTCTATGTGTATTTTAAGCGTCTGAAATACCGTTTCTTGAAAATAAGTTTTGTCTTTGAGTACAAGTTGTTGATATTCTCTATATTGTCTAATCACAAGAAAATATTATTTTTTGTAATAAACGGTCTGAATATTTGTTAATATGAAGATTCGTATCTATCTTTGTTGCCATGATCGGGACTTTTTGCAAAAGAGTTTTGGTCTATAACATACGGGTCGGAAAAACTCTTTCAGAGCTCGATTAAAACGCTTATTGTTAATCGAGGAGCCAAGAGAATGTCCCTATGAGAATACTTTTAAAGATGCTGTGGCAGCCTTATGATAAACGATAAATCCTTAGACCAAATCGTGTGGTTCGCCATCAGTGCCCCTCATCAGCAAGAACTGAAGGCGCAAAGGCTCTTCGATTTACACTATATCGAGTGCTTTGTTCCCATGCATCACGAAGTGGTGGAGCGCAGAGGTAAAAAGAAGTGTATTTTAACTCCGGCCATTCGCAATCTGCTTTTTGCCCGTACTTCACGCCGTATTCTTCAGCAACTCAAGACCGGCATCTCGTATGTTCAGTACAAGACCCGTCCCGAAAACGGACGCAATGTCCCGATTATCGTTCCCGACGATCAGATGGAGCAATTCAGCATGATCTGTAAAACCTGTGATGATGATCTGGTCTATCTGCAACCCGATGAAATCAACTTGCAGGAAGGAACTCGTGTAAAGATCTTGGGTGGAACCTTCGATGGGGTTGAAGGAGTCTTTGTGGAGATGAAAGGCCGCACAGAAAAACGGGTGGTGGTCCTTATAGAGGGACTGACTGCCGTGGCAATGGCGGAAATCTCTCCGGATTTGATTCAGGTGGTGGAGTAGGAGTAAATGAAGTTTAATTCGCAAATAACATTATCAATATTAAATGT
>RCNI01000981.1_pt1 | contig 27131 bp, 28 predicted proteins | sample 2041151 | NCBI WGS metagenome assembly RCNI01 (sample SAMN09708214, study PRJNA481090) | feces metagenome | isolation source: feces | place: Antarctica: Albino Rookery | reverse complement strand
TCTTACATTTTCCATAAGTCTTGTTAAGAATCTAAGGTTATGTATAGATATAAGTCTTGCACCTAGTATTTCATTTGCTTTTACTAAATGTCTTAAGTAACCTTTAGTATAGTTTTTACAACAATAACAATCACATTCTGGATCTAATGCTGTATGATCATGTTCATATTTTGCATTTCTTAATGTTACTTTACCATATGTAGTCATAGCAGTTCCATTTCTTGCAAGTCTTGTAGGAAGTACGCAGTCACACATATCTATTCCACGTATTGCAGCTTCAATTAAATAATCTGGTGTTCCTACACCCATTAAATATCTTGCTTTATTTTCTGGAAGAAGTGGTGTTGTTTGTTCTAATACTTCTAGCATAAGTTTTTTAGGTTCTCCAACAGAAAGTCCTCCTACTGCATAACCTGGAAAATCTAATGCTACTAAATCTTTTGCTGACTTTTCTCTTAAATCTTTAAACATTCCACCTTGAACTATTCCAAATAATGCTTGATCATCTTTTCTTTTATGTGCATCTATACATCTTTTTGCCCATCTTGTTGTTCTTTCCATAGAATTTTTTACATAATCATATGTTGCAGGATATGGTGCACATTCATCAAATGCCATCATAACATCTGCTCCTAAAGCATTTTCAATTTCCATTACTTTTTCTGGAGTAAGAAAATGTTTAGAACCATCTATATGAGATTGGAAGTGTACTCCTTCTTCTGTTATTTTACGAAGTCCTTTTAAACTAAATACTTGGAATCCACCACTATCTGTTAAAATATTTCTATCCCAATTCATAAATCCATGTAATCCACCAAATTCTTTTACAATTTCATGACCTGGTCTAAGATATAAATGATATGTATTTGAAAGTATAATTGGTGCTTTTACTTCTTCTTTTAATTCTTTTTCTGTTAAACTTTTTACTGTAGCTTGTGTACCAACTGGCATAAATATTGGAGTTTCTACTATTCCATGTTTTAAATGAAGTCTTCCACATCTAGCACCTGTTTGTTTACAAACATGTGTTACTTCAAAAAATCCAACTGGTGTTTCAGGCTTTTTTTGTTCTAATTTATCCATTATTTAATTCCTCCTATAAACATACAATCTCCAAAACTAAAGAATCTATATTTTTCTCTTACTGCTGTTTCGTACGCATTTAAAATATTTTCTTTTCCTGCTAGTGCAGATACAAGCATTATAAGTGTAGATTCTGGTAAATGGAAGTTAGTAATTAATGCATCTATACACTTAAATTTATATCCTGGATATATAAATATATTTGTATCTCCATCATGTGGTGTTATATATCCATTTTCATCTGTAGCACTTTCAAGAACTCTACAAGAAGTAGTTCCTACAGCTATTACTCTTTTACCAGATTTTTTTACTTCATTTATAACATCACAAGCTTCTTTAGTAATATGATATTCTTCTGTATGCATATCATGTTTTGTAACATCTTCTACCTTTACAGGTCTAAATGTTCCAAGACCTACATGAAGTGTTACGTATACTATTTTTACACCTTTTTGTTTTAAAGTTTCTAATATTTCTTTTGTAAAGTGAAGTCCCGCAGTAGGTGCTGCTGCACTTCCTTCATTTTTATTATATACTGTTTGATATCTTTCTTGGTCATTTAATTTTTCATGAATATATGGTGGTAATGGCATTGTTCCTATTTTTTCAAGGATTTCATTGAAAATACCTTCATATGTAAATTCAATTATTCTATTTCCATCTTCTAAGACATCTATTACTTTTGCTCTTAATGTGTTTTCACCTTCTCCAAATATTACTTCTGAACCTATTTTCATTTTCTTACCTGGTCTTACTAAACACTCCCATTTATCTCCTTCTGTTCTATGTAATAAAAGAACTTCTATTACTTCTTCTTTACCTTCTCTATGACCAAATATTCTTGCAGGTATAACTCTAGTATCGTTTAATACTAAGCAGTCACCTTCTTCTAAATAGTTAGTAATGTTTTCAAAAATCTCATGTTTTAACTCACCTGTTTTTTTAGAAAGTAACATCATTCTAGATTTAACTCTATTTTGAAGTGGTACTTGTGCTATTAATTCTTCTGGTAAGTCATAATAAAAATCACTTGTTTTCATTTTTTATCTTCCTTTCTAAACTTCGAGAGGTAACTGCCACTTAACCTGCTCTTTTCCGTTTTTTCTTAAATATTCATTTGCCTTTGAAAAATGTGAACATCCTATAAATCCTCTATAATAAGATAATGGACTTGGATGTACAGATTTTAAAATAAGATTATTTTCTGCATCTATATATTTTTCAAAAGCTCCTGCTTTAGATCCCCATAACATATAGCATACATTATTCTTATTTTCACTTATATACTTGATTAAATTTACAGTAAATGTCTTCCACCCTATATTCTTATGACTATCTGGTTTTCCCTCCTCTACTGTAAGAACCTGATTAATTAAAAGTACTCCTTGTTTTGCCCAAGATTCTAATACTCCATGTTCTACTATCTTAAAATCTACATCTCTTTCTAACTCTTTATATATATTTCTTAAAGATGCAGGTACTTTAACTCCTTTTCTAACTGAAAAAGCTAGTCCATTTGCAACACCTTTAGTAGGATATGGATCTTGTCCAATTATTACTACTTTTATATCATCTAAATTAGTATATTTAAAGGCATTAAATATATCTTCTCTTGGTGGTAATATACTTTTAGTACTATATTCTAAATCTAATGTTTCCATCAACTTTTTAAAATAATCTTTCTTTTCTTCTTCTTTTATAAATTCACTAAACATAATTACCTCCAATAACACTTATATATTATACTACAAAATGAGAATTTTCTCAACTTTTTATCTAGTTTTATATTATTTTTTTAGCAATTATATAAAATTAATTTTTTCCCAAAAGTTTTTTAGAAAATTATCATTCTTTATTATATTTTTTATATTATTTTTTTCTTTTAAATCTTTTACTGTAAGAGAACTTGCTGTATTAAATATACAATCTAAACAATAATATGTATTCATTACTACTGCATCTTCACTATCTAAGTTTTTACTTTGATATATACTTTCTATCATATGCTTATGTCCATTTTTACAAAATCCTCTTTCATCTAAATTATCTACATCTATTTTTTTTAATGTTTTTCTACTTCCTGTTATAAAGTCGTAATAAATATATGCATCTTTTTCTACTATTAATTTTCCCATATTACTATAATCTACATTTTCTCTTACTTTTTTAATTGTTTCTTCATATAATAATTTATTATTATAGCAGGTTGTAACATTGAAAAACATAATTAAAATTATTAAAATTATTATCTTTCTCATATTTAATAATATTAAAAAAAACACTACTTAATTACTTAAGTAGTGCTTTATTTTAAAAATATAAGCAAATTCTAGAACTTCTATTTTTAATTGCAATTGGGTCTGCTTTCATTTTAGAAGCTGCAAAATCTTCTTTACTGTCCTCTAAAAAATACCATCCTCTAGAAACTCTACCACTACTATTACTATATTGTGTTGTTGTTTCTAATACATTACCTGCTAAATCATATATATTATTAACTGGTAATACACTTCCTGTTGGTTTTATTTCTCCACTAAAATTTGCATGTTCATTATTTTCTTTATACCTTGCATTAACAATAAAATTTTTAGTAAATTCATCTTCTGATTCTGCATACCATTTAAATACTAAATCTGCTTGTATAGAAAATAACATATTAGATTTTATTTTAGAATTTTTTAATAATTCTGTTTTTGCATAGTTAACATGTTTTCCATATAATTGATACCAATCATATCCTTGTATATTTGTGTTATCTTTTTTACTTACTATATTATCTTTATCTAAATCTCCACTTTCATATCTTGCAATATAAAAGCCTTTATTTTCTTTTATAGAGTTATAAAAATCATTATATTCTTCTTGTAATTTATTTTGAAAATTATTTGGAGTATATACATATTCTAGATTTAAAGCTTTATTTATTTTATTAATATTTGCTTCTGTATCTTTATATTTATCTGCTTTTGGTTCTAAATCTTTATCTGAAATACCTTCACCTTCTATTTTACCATTCTTATTCCAAATAGTAGATTTACCTGTTATTTTTTTAGGATCTTTTGTATCAAAGCTATTATTAAGTCTTGATGTAGACACCGGAATCCATACAAATTGACTTCCATCTGGCCCTTCTATTACTAATCCTTTATCTATTTTGTCTTGTCCTTCTATTACTTTAAATCCTTTTGGAATATATGCATAATTAAATTCTTCTTTACTTGTAGAATCTATATATTTTACTTTTTCAGTTGTTGGTTCAACTGGTGCTAGTGTAACTTCTACAACAGGTCCTTCTTCTACTTTTTCTTCTTCTTTATTTTCTTCCTGTGGTTTAGTATTTTCATCTATTTTAGTAAGTTTTCCTTCTATTACATCTAAATATTTATCATGTTCCTTTTGTATACTTGGTATATACATTTTCATAGTATCAAAATTATCTTCACCTATTATATTTAATGTTTTTAAATCTGCGTTTGGATTTTGTTTAAGTACTTTTTGTATACTTTTATTTAATTCCATCTCATATTTTGCAAACATTTCTTCAGGCGTCTTTGTACCTTTTGTTTTTTGTCCTAAAATAACTATAACAATGCTTGATACTATGATAATTAACATTATTATAATTACTAGAATTATCATTGAAATACCTTTATTTTTTTTCATTTTTTTCCCTCTTACATTTTATTTGGTTCTTCGTATTCTACACCAAATGTTTCTACAGTTACTTTTTTCATAACTGGTGGTTCTACTGGTCTATCCTTACCTTCTCCATATGGAGCTCTTGTAATTACTCTAGTTTTTACTATTTCATCTACAACATTCATTCCTTCTATAACTGTTCCAAATGCAGCATATTGTCCATCTAAAAATTCACAGTCATCTACACAAATAAAGAATTGAGAACCTGCACTATTTGGCATTTGACTTCTTGCCATAGATACCATTCCTCTATAATGTGAAAGTGTATTTTCTACTCCATTTCTTTTAAATTCTCCTAAAATGCTATATCCAGGTCCACCCATTCCTGTTCCAGTTGGATCTCCACCTTGTGCCATAAATCCTGGAATTGTTCTATGAAAGAAAAGACCATCATAGAAATTTTTATTTATTAAACTTATAAAATTTTTAACTGTTTCTGGAGCTTGTTTTGGATATAATTCTATTTTAATTATTCCTCCATTTTCCATTTCAATTGTTACTATTGGTTTTTTTACTATTTCGCTCATTTTAATCCTCCTATTTTTATAATATTATACTATATTATTTTATTTAAAACAAGAAAAAAGAAAGTAAATTAATACTTTCTCTTTATACAAATTAACTATACTTTCCATTAAGGATAAATTCTAAATTTTTCTCTAAATAAGTTGGATAAATTTTTTTACCATTTTTAGCTGCAATACTTAAATTTTCACTAATTTCATTTTTGTCTAAATTAGATATATTTTTTAAATTATTATATCTAATTATCTTTTCTAATTCTTTAGATGTAACTTTAGTTAACTCTTTATCTATTACTCTTCTAATTTCATCATAACTAAAATCATCTATTCTTTTTGGCATGGTACTTAAATCTAAAGTACTATTTTCATTATTTTTAATTGCTATATACAAAAGGACTAAAATTATTAACCCAGAAATTATAAAAATAGCTGTTATCATATTTATCCTCCTCACACTTTAATTAAAGTGTTATTTATTAATTATAATACAAAAATTATATCATATTTAACAAAAAAAAGAAAGTAAATTAATACTTTCTCTTTTAATTATCTAGTTATATTTTTCATTAAGTCTATCTTCTATTTTCTCTTCTAAGTATGTTGGATAAATTCTGTTTCCGTACTGTGCTGATGAAGCTATTTTTTCTGCAATCTCATAATGATTTAAATTGTTATCTGTATAGTAATTGTTATATCTAAGTATTTCATTTAAATCACTAGTTGATTTTCCGTATAGTTCATACTCTAATACTGATTTAATTTCATGATAGCTAAAATCTTTAATTTGTTTTCTTGTTTTTTTAGTAGTTGTTTTAGTTTCATTTGAATTATTATTAGAATTAGAGTTACAAGTAACTAAGCTCACTGCTGAAAGTACTATACCACTAGCTATTAGAAAAGTTGAAATCATATATCCTCCTCGCACTTTAATATAAGTGCTATTTAATAATTATTATACTTATATTATAACACACTTAACATAAAATGTCAATATTATATATTTTTATTTTTCTCTTCTATATAACTTAATAATCTTTTAGTTTCATTTGCAAGCATTGCTTGACTTTGTCCAAGTAGTTCATCTAAAACTACATCTTCGTTTTCTATATAACCATTTTTAGCTAAGAAATTTTCTGTATCTAATTTTATTTTTTCTTGTTTAGAAACTTTCTTTTTATTTATTTCTATAGGTAAATTATTTTTAAGTCTATTTTCTATTATTCTTTCTATACTAGCTTCTTGTAATTTAAATATTTCACCAATATTATTTCTAAGAATTTTTAATCTATGTATATCTTTAGCTATTACCTCTTTATCCTTATTTTCATCTATATATATATCTAAATCTGCTACCATTTCATGTGTGCTATATATTTCTTTATTTTCATATTTTATATTTTTAAGTTTTTCTCTAATAGCATCTTCTTTTATCTTATTTTGCACTAAGATAAGTTCATCTTGTTTTGCTTGACCTGTTATTTTATCTAGTATTTTTTTTAGATTTGATTTACTATTTATTCTATCATTTTCTTCTTTTATTATTTTAATATTTGCTAATGCTTTATCTTCTTCTATTCTATGTGATATTCCACGTTTAAAACAAAGAAGTTCTCCTTTATTTATATTTAGCATTTCTTTATCTAAAACTTCTTTTATCCATTTTTCTATATCCATATTTATTTGTAATATATCTATCAATTTTTGATTTTGTTTATCAAATTCTAATCCATCTTTCACATTTATCTCAATATTTTGAACTTCAAATTTCAATTTATCTATTTTATCTAATAATAAATTTACTTCTTTAATATCTTTCTCTACATTACAATATGGAATATAATTTATTCTTATTTTAATACTTAAATCTTTAAATTTTTCTTGTTTAACTTCTATTCTATTTAAATTACTAAATATCTGCATTATTCCTTTTTTATTCTTTATTATTTTATCTAATGTATTTTGTCTAGAAAGAATAAGCATTTCTTTATATCCATTTATCTCTTCTTCTTTTACTACATCTTTAGCTTTCTCAAGTTCTCTTTGATACTCTAGATCTATACTTTCCTTTATTTTTTCACACATATATTTAATATAATAAATAGTATTATCTTTCCATTCTATATAATTATCTTTATATGAATTAAGTATTTCTAAATCACTAGTTAATGTATTAGATATTTTTTCATATTCATCTTCTATCTTTTCTCTATCTTCTTTTTCTAATGTTCTATCTGAAAGTCTAAATGTAAGTGTATCTCTTTGCATTATCTGTTTTTTTATTTCTTTTTCCAGTTGTAGATATTTTCTAAAGTTTGTTACTACTTCTTCGACACTACCAAATATATGTTTTTGTAATGCGTGAGTTTCTAGTTCTGTTACCATTAATATTTTTTGATTTTCTAATTTTAAATTATAATATGTTATATCTTTAAATCTTCCAAATTCAGATATATTTTTTACTTGTGTAAATGGAGAAAGTAAAATTTCATTTGAATATTTTATTTCATCCATTACATCTCTCATATATATATATGGTACATCTTCTTCTTTAGTAATATGTAGAACTACTTTTTTATCGTAATCATTTTGTTCAAAGTATTCTCCAATAACTTCTTCGTTTAATATAGCACCTAAAAATCTATTAATTCTATTTGTATTTTTAATTTCTAAAAATACATCATTGGTATCTGCTCTATAGAATTTTTCTGTTGGTTTTATATAATTTTTTTTCATATTTTTATACATTATGCTATACATATTTATTATTTGTCTTACCAATTTTTCTAAATCTTCTGAAGTTATATTAAAAAACAAATTATTTTCTTCTAAATATATTTCTCTATCTATTGAACGTTCTAAAAGTGCATTTACTAAATCATGATTTTCTAATCTGTATTTTTTTATAGCATCTTTTTCATTTCTACTGTAGGTAAGTACACTACTTAGATTGCTTTGCATATTCTCCACCTCATATTTCTAGATATATAATACATTATTTTAAGAAATAAGTAAAGAAATTTTGTTGAAAATGAAAAAAACACCTACAATTTTGTAGATGTTTTTTTGCTATTTTATACTTCTAATTTATAATCTATTTCTGTTCCTAAACTATTTTTATCTCCATATCCATGATAATCTGTTCCAACAGTTTTTAACAAATTATTTTCTTTTGCAAATCTAACCATATTTTCTATTTGATTTTTTTTGCTTCTCATATAATATGCTTCTATTCCATCTAATCCATATTCCATTATTTTTTTAATTTCATTTTCTATATTTTTTTCTTTAAATCCAGAAAAATATGGATGTGCTAAAATAGCTTTTCCTCCACAATTTTGTATTTGGCAAATTGCTTCTTCTACGCTAATTCTGGGAACTTTTATTTTATTTAGCTCAAGTTTTTCTTTAGCTTCTTCATATGAATTTACTATTTTACTTTCTATTAATGCTCTATATATACTATTTATTGTTATTCTTCCGTTTTTAGCAAGTCTATATACACTTTCGATATTTATTTTATATCCTTTTTGTATTATATCCTTAGCTATTTCTAAAACTTTTTCTTCTGCTGCATTTCTATATTTTAATGCTACTTCATTTAATTTCTGTATATCCTTTATTCCATAACCTAATATGTGTACTCTTTTATATTCTGTTGTAAACTCTATGCCTGGAATAAATTTAAAGTCATATTCTTCTACAAGTGAAGATAAATCTAAAATAGTATCATGATCTGTTATAGATAAAATATCTAATTTTCTTTCCTTTGCTAATTCTAACACCTCTTTTACAGAATGTGTACCATCTGAATTAGTTGTATGAACATGCATATCTATTATCATAACAATACCTCCATTTAATTTAATTAAATCAAATATATTTTTTAATTTTAAAAAATTATATCATACATTACATAAAAATGCAACAAAAAGAAGTTACAACTTGTAACTTCTTTATTTTTTATTCTAATATTTTAGCTATAACTTCTTCTACTCCAAGTTTTGTTTCACTAGAGAAAGGTATTATATCCTCTTTAGCAAATAATTCTTTTCTAATAACTGCTATATAATCATCTACTTTAGTTTTAGCAACTTTATCTGCTTTACTTGCAATTATTGTGAAAGGAATTTCTTTACTTAAAATCCATTCGTACATAGCTCTATCATCTTTTGTTGGCTTATGTCTAATATCTACAAGTAAAAATAATTGTTTTATATTTTTATTATTATTTAAGAATGTATCTGTTAATTTATTTATATTATCTTTTTCTGCTTGACTCATTTTAGAATATCCATACCCAGGAAGATCAAACATATTTATTTGTCCATCTATTACAAAATGATTTATACACTTTGTTTTACCTGGTGTATTACCTACTTTAGCCATTTTTTTATTATTTGTTATTGTATTAATAAATGAAGATTTTCCTACATTTGATTTACCAGCAAAAATAACTTGAGGTAAATCATCTTTTACTAAATCTTTTTTATTAAATATTGATTTTATAAATACTACATTTTTTAAAAAATTCATATTTTCACCTATTTTTTCTTTTCAATTTTTGTCATACCCATGTATGGTACTAAAACTTCTGGAACTGTTATGCTACCATCTGCGTTTTGATATAATTCTAAAATTGGAATTAATATTCTAGGAGATGCTATTGCTGTGTTATTTAATGTGTATACATATTTAACTTCACCATTTTCATCTCTGTATTTAATATTACTTCTTCTTGCTTGGTAATCTCTAAATGAAGAACAAGAGTGAGTTTCTGAATATTTTCCTCTACTTGGCATCCATGCTTCTATATCATGTTTTCTTACTTGTCCTTGTCCCATATCTCCAGTACAAACTTTTACAACTCTATATGGTATTTTAAGATCTTGTAAAATTTCTTCTGCGTTATTTAATAAGAAATCATGTAATTTGTATTGTTCTTCTTCTGAAGCTTCACACATAATTACTTGTTCTATTTTAGTGAATTGGTGAACTCTATATAATCCTCTTGTATCTTTTCCATATGTACCAGCTTCTCTTCTAAAACAGCTAGAATATCCACAATACATTTTTGGTAATTCATCTTTATTTAATACTTCTGAATTGTGATAAGATACTAAAGAAACTTCAGATGTTCCTACTAAGTATAAATCATCTTCATTCATGTGATATGCTTGTTCAATTCCTACTGGAAAATATCCTGTTCCACGCATAGCTTCTTCTCTTACAATCATAGGTACTGTCATAGGAGTAAATCCTTTACTTCTTAATTTATCTATAACATATCTACAAATTGCCATTTCTAAAAGAACACCTTCATTTTTTAAGTAATATGATCTAGATCCTGCAACCTTTGCTCCTCTTGGCATATCTACTAAATCTAAATCTTCTGCTAAATCTACGTGATCTTTTATTTCAAAATCAAAAGTTGGTATTTCACCTACTCTTTTAATTTCTACGTTATCTTCATCAGTTTCACCATATGGAACTTCATCCATTGGAACACTTGGAACATGTAACATTATATCCATATATTCTTCTTGCATTGGTGCAATTTTTTCTTCCACTTCTGCAATTTTTTCTTTAAGCCCTCTAACATATTGTATTTTTTCTACTTTTTCTTCTCCGGACATGGAAGGAATCATCTCAGATATTTTATTTCTTTCTGTTCTAAAATCTTCTGCTTCTTTCTTTAGAACTTTTATCTTATCATCAACTTCTAATAATCTTTCTACATCAACATCAATAAATTTGTCTTTTGCTGCTTTCTTTACAGCTTCTTTGTTTTCTCTTATAAATTTTATATCTAACATTTTAATTTCCTCCCTTATTTATATAAAATTATACCAATAATTATATAACAAAAAAAATAAAATATCAAGTTTTAAAACATAAAATAAAAGAAAAGACTATATTTTCTAATATTTTTAGTAAAAATAAACAAAAAATAAAGCCAGCAAAATTGCTGACCTTATTAAGAAATTTTTAAAACTTAAAAGCAAACATAATCGCCTACTTTTAAATCTTTACAGTTGGCTTTTCTTCTCTTTACACAAGTAGAAATCATATCTCCATTTTCTACTTCTTTTTCAATTATTATATCTCTAAAATATTGTGCAAGTTGTGGACATGCTAAAAAAATACTTGGTTTAATAGAAATAATTTTTCCCTCAAGTTTTCCATACTTTTCATATGCTACTTTTCTAGTCATTTAATACCTCCAAAATTATTGCTTTATACAAATGAGATTATTAACAAAAAGAAATATAATCACCTACATGTATATTACATGACTCATACTCTCTTTTTCTTATCATAGTTTTAATCTTCTTTCCATCTACTTCTTTTTCAATATATATTTCATTATAATATTGATTTAATGATGGCATATTAAAGAAATTACTTTTATTAATTTCTACCACTGTTCCTTCTACTTTACCGTAATCTTTTAAATTTACAAAATTATCCATAGCTTATACCTCCTAATTAGTAGATATTTTTTTATTTAATACACACATATTATATCATTCTATCATAATTATGTCAACGCTTTTCAAAAAATTTCTTGTTTAAATTATAATTCAAATTCCATAATATATTTGTAGGAGGTATTATTATGGAAGAAAATAAACACACACATTCTGGTGATCAAAAGATTAAATGTTCAGTTGTTTCTTGCACACATAACTGTGTAGATAATTGTACTTGTATGTTAGACAAAATAATAGTTTGTCCTTGTTCTTTAGAAGCAGAAGGGGACAAAGATACTGAAACTTGTTGTGGAAACTATGAAAACTGTGGTAACGAAAATATATATGGAAGTAAAATGTATTAAGCAGCACAAGCTGCTTTTTACACATATTTACTAAACGTATTAGTTATACTATTTTCTATATTTATTAATCTTTCACAAACATTTTCTAAATATTTATCTGAATAATTGTTTTCTTTTAAATACGAATCTAATAATACTTTATTTTCTATAGAATTTTGTAATATTACATTTGCAAGTTCTTTATCTGTACTAGATAAAATTATATTTATATCTGAATTTAAAAAAGGCCCAATTTTTTTTAAATCTTTTTCTGTAATTTCTTTCTCTAAATATTTTATTTTGCAATCTGATATTATTTTATTTAAGGATAATATATTTTTTTCTACGTCTCTTTTAAAATTTAAATCTTCACATTTTTCTAAAGTATTTTCTAAATTTTCTTTACTCTCCATTGCACTTTTATACATAAATTTAAGTAATTTCATATCACTCATTTAATCACCTCATTTTTATTCTTTTCAATTTAAAAAAATATATACAAAAACTAGTAGAAATTTTTCTACTAGTTTTATTTTATTATTTTTTATACAATACTTTTAAAAAGATTGGTGAAAGTAATGCACAAACGGTTACCATTATAACTATTGGTGCAAAGAAAGACGTCGCCATTATTCCAGCTTCTGCTCCTTTATTTGCTACTATTAAAGCAACTTCTCCTCTAGTCATCATAGCAGATCCTATTATAACTGAATCTTTGGTTGAAAATTTAAATAATTTTGCTCCTAGTGCTCCACCTAATATTTTAGATATTACTGCTACAATTAGAAGTAATACTGTAAATAAAAGAACTGAACTATCAAATCCGGTTAAATCTACTTTTAATCCTATACTTGCAAAAAACACTGGAGATAGTAACATATATGAAAGAATACCAAATCTTCTATCTATATAATGGGATTTTGGTGAGTTAGATAAAATTATACCAGCAATAAATGCTCCGGTAATATCTGCTACTCCAAAAAATCTTTCTGCTACAAAAGAAAATAATAAACAAAGTGCAAATGCAAAAATTGTATATCTTCTTAGTCCTTTTTCTGTTTTTTCCATCCATTTAGATAAATTTTTAGATAAGAATACACCTACTATAGTTGCAAGTACAAAGAAAAGTAATATCTTAAATATAACTAAAAACGGATTGGTTCCATTACTATTAACCATACTAGTTATAAGTGTAAGTGCTATTATACCTAAAATATCATCTATTAATGCTGCACCTAAAATTACATTACCTACTTTACTTGTTAACTTACCTAATTCTTTTAAAGTTTCTACTGTAATACTTACAGATGTTGCAGTTAATACTACACCAAGGAAAATATTTTTTAACATTTCTATATCGGAAAAATCAAAAATATTAGCTGGTCTGTTAAAACACACCCCTAAAATTGTTCCAAGTATTAATGGCACAATAACTCCAAGTACTGCTACACTAAAAGATACTTTTCCACATTTTTTAAGTTCTCTTATATCCACTTCCAAACCTGCTGTAAACATTATTATAATAACCCCTAGTTCTGAAAGTTGCATTAAGAAATCTGTTTCATGAAGTAAATTTAAACAAGCTGGTCCTAAAATTATACCAGATAAAAGTGCACCTACTACTGAAGGCATGTTTACTTTAGTACTTATGATACTAAATAATTTTGTAGTAACTAGTATTAAAAATAAATCGAATAAAAAATGATAAGATAACATATTGTACCTCCTTATATTTAAATTATTAAATATATAATTAATATTGAATCTTATCTATTATACTACTTTGTTTTGGTTATGTCAACCCATAAATTAAAATAGATGAGAAATTTCTCATCTATTTTAAACTAATCATACTTTTTATCAGATGGATAGATAGTTATAATATTTTCAGTTTCTGGATATAAGATTAATATTAAATAATCATATATATGCCCATCTCCTTTTCTTCCACCTTGATAGCCACAATTTTTATACTCAATTTGATATATATCTGCAATATAATGTCTCTTTTTTTCTTTTTTATTTTCTAAAGCATACTTTAATAACATCTCTGCATCATAATTAAATACTCCATGAATATCTTTTTCTAAATTATCCTTTTCATGTTTTTTTATATGAGTAAGTCTTTTTTCGTAATCAAAAGTTTCTTTTTTACCTTTTTCATTACAAATCATATTATACATTTGTTGTGCTTCTTCTTTACGATTTGTTTCCATATAAATTTGTGCTAATTCTCTTCTAATTGCTTCATTTGTATTATCTTCTTCTAATGATTTTAAAAGTAAATTTTCTGCTTCCTGTATTTTATTTTCATTTAGATATAACCTAGCTAATTCTAATCTTGCATATACCAAATTTTTAGATTTATTTATGAAACTTTCTAATATTTTTTTAGCATCTTTATATTTTTTTTCAAATGAATATACTCTTGCATATTCTATAGTTGCATATTGATTATCTGGGTCAATTTTTATACACTCTTTTAGAATCTTTTTAGCTTTTTTAAAATCATTTCTTGAAATATATAGTTTTCCTAATTCTACTCTTGCATGCAAATTATATTTATCTATTTTTAAACATTCTTCAAAATAATATTCTGCTTTTTCTAAATTAAATTTTTGCATATATAATCTACCTAGTTCTAAATAGCCATAACATACGTTTTTTCCTATTTTTACATACTCAAGAAATAATGATTTAGCTGCTTTAAATCTATTTAAAGATACATATAATTTTCCAAGTTCTAAATATGCATGTGGAGAATCTGGATATTTTTTTATACACTCTTTAAATATATTTTCTGCTTTTTCTATATTATAGTCTTTTAACTCTACTCTGCCTAATTCTATTAAAGCAAAATCACATTTTCTATCTACTAAACATTCCTTAAAAATTTTTCTTGCTTTTTCTAATTTATTTTGTTTAGTATATAATTTACCTAATTCTAATTTAGGATAACTACTACTTGGATCTAACTTAATATATTCAATAAATTCTTTTTCTGCTTTATCTAACAAATTCAAACTTGAATATATTTTACCAAGTTCTAATCTTGCGTGTAAACTATCTGTTTCAATTTCTTTGCATTCTAAAAATATTTTTTCTGCTTCTTTTAGATTATTCATTTTTACATATACTTTACCAAGTTCTAATTTACCATGTTTTGTGTTTCCTAATAATATAGATGTTTTTAATATTTTTTCTGCTTTTTCTAATTTATTTTGCTTTTGATATAACTTAGCAAGTTCTAACATTGCATATGATGAAAACGGATCTATTTCTAAATATTCCCTAAATAATTTTTCTGCTTCTTTGTATTTTTTATCTAAAGCAAATATTTTTCCAAGTTCTAATCTTGCATAACAATTGCTTGGATCTACTTTTATACATTCTGTTAAAAGCTTTTTGGCTTCTTTATATTCTTTATTTTTTATTTTAATTTTAGATAAACCAAATAATGCATATTCATTCTTTCTATTTGTTTTATTAATTATATCTATATAAATCTTTTCTGCCTCACTATATTTAGTATCATCGTATAATCTTTTAGCTTCTTTTATTTTGCTTTTATTATCTGAATAATTATTCATGATAATCCTCCTAATAATTAATCAATTATTATTAAAATAATTTTTACGTGATATATTTTATCATATTATGTAAACTTTTTCAAGTATTAAAAAACAATTTAGTAATACTAAATTGCTCTTTTATCATTATTATTATTTTTATCGTAAATTATTTCTTTTAAATCTATTTTTCCATATAAGTTATATAAATAATTTTCACAATACTTTTGAATTTTTTCTCTTAATTCGCTATCTTTACCATTGTCTAAAGCATTATGACATATTTGGCATAATAATACCCCATTTTTTCTATTTCCTACTCCACCTTTTTGTCTAGAAGCAAATATATGTGCAACTCCTAAATATGTTGTTTGTCCGCAATAAATACATTTTCCTAAATCTCTTTCTACTATATGCATCTTTTCCTCTTTAGAAAAATCTGAAAATATAGCTCTTTTATTTACTCTTATTTTAGTAATTTTATATACTTTTTTAGGCTTAACTACACTATTTATATTACCTTTTAACTTTGTGTATTGTTTTAATGTACTTTTTGCTTCTAATTTTTTATTTTGTTTAAGAGGTGTTCTTGCTTCTAACTTCTTAGTTCTTGCTTCTAACTTCTTATTTTGTTTAAGAGCTGTTCTTGCTTCTAACTTCTTATTTTGTTTAAGAGCTGTTCTTGCTTCTAACTTTGCATATTGCTTAAGTGGTGTTTTTTGTTTTAAGCCCTTTTTTTCCTTCTCCATTTTCGGAGGTTTGGGAAACATCATAATTATTCTCCTTCTACTAACCTTTTAATATCCTCTGGAAATTCTGCTACAACTTCTATATTTTTATTCAAATATTTTGTTTTAAATTTTACTATTCTAGAATGAAGTGCTACTCTTTTTATATATTCATATTTTTTATTATCTTCATTGTATAACCCATCTCCAAGTAAACTATGTCCTATACTTTTAAAATGTACTCTAATTTGATGGGTTCTACCTGTATGTAATCTAATATCTACTACAGAATAATCTTTATTTTTATTATATTTAATTTTCTTATATTCTGTTTTAGCATATTCTCCATCTTCATTTATACATCTAAGCATAATACTATTTTCTTCTCTTGCTATATTTTTCTCTATTACACCATTTTCATCTATATTACCTTTTACTATTGCTACATATCTTTTTTCATATATTTCCACACTTTCTTGAAAATATGCATGTTTTGCAAATATACAAACTCCAGAAGTTTCTCTATCTAATCTATTTACTGGATGTATTTTATTTTTAAATCCTTTTTCGTATACATATTTTTGTACAAGTTCTAACATAGTATTATTTCTATGATTAGCACATGGATGTATTGCTACATCATATGGTTTATTTACACATATATATCCCATATCTTCGTACAAAATATCTACTTTCTTATTTTCTGTATTTTTAATTATTTCTTCTATTCTAGATTCTTCTTCTAAATCTACTTTAAATAAATTAACTATAACCTTTTTCCCTACATCATCTTTTTTTACTACTTCATTTACATATAGCGGTTTATTTAAAAAAGTTATTGCTTTTTCTTTTTTTAATTTAATAAGAAGTCTAGAAGAAATGTATAATTTATTTTTTAGTATTTGTACAAACTTTTTATCTACATCTTTTTCTTCTATTAAATATTCTAGTTTTAAATCATTCATGTTATATCTCTTCCATATTTATTAATTCTGTTATTCCAATTGCTGCAGATATATATTCTGAAAACATTATTTTATGTATTCCATCTCTTTCTTTTGGTGCTTTTCTAAGTAAATCCTCAAAATAACATACACCAAGTCCTTCATTAACTATTTTAATTAAATTCTTTATTTCTGTTAATAAATTTGTATTTACATTTTCAACTACTGCATCATATTTTTTTCTAGTTTTTAAATGTCTTTCCTTTAATTCTTTTAAAAATTCTTCTGCTGTATATATTTTATATTTATCCATTTTATATATTCTAGCAGCTGTTTCTAATCCATATATTTCGTCTAAAGTAAAGTTTCTAAGCAATTTTATAAATTCTTTACTACTAAAATAGTATATATGACCTTGTACTCTATTGAAAGCTTTTAATGTATCTAAATATCCAAGTTTAATATTTTTTTCTATTTTATCTTTATTAAGCTCAAAAGTTCCACCTAAAAATTCACTTGCTTTTATCATCTTAATATATACATCTTTACTTTCAACTTTTTTTACAAATCCTATACCTCTAATATCTAATACTATTATATTTTTATAGCCTTTATTTACAAGCATATTAATTGGCATATTATCATACATTCCGCCATCTACATATTCTTTATCTTTTATTTTTTGAGATTTATATAATGGAAAACATGCAGAAGCTAATATATGATCTATTAATTCATCTTTTGGAATATCTTTTTTAAATAATTCAAGAGCTTCTTTTGTTTTCATTGAATATGTAACCATTCCATAATCTATATCTGATTCATATATTTTATCTATTTCTAAATTTTCCACTAACATTTTTCTAAGTGGTTCATTACTAAAACCTTTTTTTCTGGTAAAATCTTTTACTAATTTTGTTATATTTTTAATATTAAAAACATTTTTTGTTTCATCTAATTTTTCTTCTATATCCATTAGATTTTCCATTTTAATATTTTTATATATCTTATGCATTTTATCTAAATCATCTTGTACCATTAAAGCACCATTAATAGCTCCTATTGATGTGCCTACTATAGCAGTTATATTTATTCCCATTTCTTTTAACGCCTTAAATGCGCCTACTTCATATGCTCCTTTAGATCCTCCACCTGTTAATACAAGTCCATATTCTTTTTTCATAATGGTCCTCCTTTTTTCATGTTTATTTTACACTACTTTAAAAAGATTGTCAAAAAAAACAGGAATAACATTTGTTATTCCTGGTAGTTTATTATTTTAATTTTCTTTTAATATACCATATAACATATGGATATTTTTCTTTAGAAAGATTTAATATTAATTTTTCTCTTATTTCTTTTAAATCTTTCCTGCCTTTTTCTTTACTTTTTTTAATAATTAAACGAATATACTTTATTATTTTTATATTCAAATATATTTTAGAAAAATCATAATAGATATTAGGTAACATATTCATTTTTAAAAAATTTTCACTAATACCTAAATCACTATTTAACAAATAAAATAACATCTCTTTATCATTATTCATATAAATTTTTAATATTTCATCTACATTAGTTGTATTAAATAAAAAAATATTAAAAATAGATATAATATCTGAATAAACAGAACAATCATGATTAAAATTGTGTTTGTTATATATTTCCTTTTCTATAGATTTAGCTAAAAATTGTGTTATTCCCTCATTAATCCGAAGTAAATATTCTGGACAGGTATCGCAAACTACATTTTTATCTATTAATTTAAATCTTTCACATAGTATTCCTGTATAAATAAAAAAATTTTCACCTATCTTTTCTTCTTTTTGAGAAAGTAAGTGCATTAATTCATGGATTAATATATTTTTTCTAAATTTTTTCTTGTTTTTAGAATCTATTCCTATTATATTTTTAGCATTAACTATATCGCCGCTATATTCTATTAACACAGGAAGCTCAAATCCTAGTAAATTATTTAAATTAGGATCTAAAACTTCTTTAATTAAAATATCTTTATACTGTATCTGTATGCATTCACTTTCTGGATTTGTATATTCAAAAAAAATAGTATTTTCTATTATTTTATCTAACTTTTGTCTATTGTATTCTTTTTTTTCTAAATAGTTTACTAAATCTAAAACTACTTTATTATAAAAATTTTCAAAAGACATTATTTCACCTCACATAGTTATATTTGGTTTATTTATTTTTATGTAAATATTATAACATTTATTTATATAAAATTCAATAAAAGACTGCAGAAAAATCTGCAGTCATTTTTTTAAAAAAGATCTTTTGGCAATTTAGCAGATAATTTTTCTATTGCTACTTTAGCCTTTTCCTTATCTTTTGAACAAATAATAATTTTATCTAATAATTTATTTAAATCTTTTTTTCTTCTTTCGGTATATTTAATCCCAATATTTAAATTCATTAAAAAGCTTTCACTTATATTTAATCTAGAACTTATAACTTCAATTAGATAATCATATTTATTGTTTAAATAAATATCTAACCAAAAATCTAAATCTTCTAAATCTAAAAAGGCATTTAATATTTCTACAGCAAATACACAAGAGTAATCTTTTTTTAGACCACTTTCTTTTCTATATATTTTCTTATATATTTCTTCTGCTAAAAACTGCGTTATTCCCTCGTTTAAATTAACTCTAGAAAAAGGATACGTACTATCTTCTTTTGTAAATATATCATATTTATTTTCACAAATTCCTGTTCTATATATAAATTTATTACATTCTTTTTCTATATTATTTTGAGATAACAAATGAAGTAATTCGTGTAATAAAATTATATCAAAATTTTTATCTACATATTTTTGATTAATAGCCACTATTCTTTTAGCAATAAATATATTCATATTATGCTTCATTAGTAATGCTGTAGTAAAACCGTATGATTTAGAATCTGTAATAATAGATTTAGGTATTTTTTTACCTAAAAATTCATAACTTACATCTAACATTGTATTTTCTTCATATAAATAAAAATTAGTTTGTTCTATTTTTTCTAACAAAATTTGTTTATCATATTTTTTACTTTCTAAATACTGTAATAGATTATTTGTTATTTGATAATTTAATAAATTCATTTAATCACCTCATATATTAATACTTAGTTTTAATTTTAAATATATATTATTATATCATAATTTTATGTAAAGTGCAAACACATAAAAAAAACACCTTAAAAACTTTTATAAAGTTCTTAAAGCGCTCAAAATAATTTTTGGCTGGGATGGCTGGATTCGAACCAGCGGAATGCCAGAGTCAAAGTCTGGTGCCTTACCACTTGGCGACACCCCAATATATATTGTGGGGTGAATAATGGGAGTCGAACCCACGACCTCCAGGGCCACAACCTGGCGCTCTAACCAACTGAGCTATATCCACCACAACAGTACATACTTATTTTAAACCGTTTTAACTGAAATGTCAATACTTTTTTTAAAATTTATTAAATTTGATACATTTTATTTATTTTATCTACCTTTTCTATCTCTATTAATGAAGAAATTATTTTATTTTCTAGATTTTCTCCTTTAATATTATCTATATCTAACTCAATTACTAATGTTTTTTTATATCCTATTTCATTTAAATAGTAAAATAATTTATCAAAATCTATATTCATATATCTAAGAGAATTAATATCACTTAAATTTTTTATACAAACTGTTTTTAATTTCTTTTCTAAAGCTTTATTTAAATTATATTCTTGATTTTCCTTTAAATACATATTTCCTATATTATATGAAAACTTAACATTATCTACAATCTTTATTATATTAATAATATCAAAAGGCGTAAATTGTGAGTCTTCTTCATCTACATTTGCTATACATATTTCTAAATTATATGAATTGTCATTTATATTTTTAATTAATCTTTTTAATATAACATTTGTTTTGTATATTGCCTCTGCTTTATCTGGTAAAATAATAGGATTATATACAACTGTTATTTTTTTACCTAATATTTTAGCTAAACTATCATAAAATTTTAAAAAATCATAATGAAGTAATATACTATTTTTAAAAGAAACTCCTCTTATTTGTAATACTTGTTTTTTTTCTTTTATTACTTCAGCAAGTTCAGTCAAATATTCCATTTTAGGTCTTGTTAAACTAGAAACCTCTACTTCAAATCCAGCAATTAAAGAATTTTTATCGTATTTATCAATCAATTCTACAATTTTCTTTACTGGAATTTTAAAAAATTTTTCATTATATTTTAATAAAATTTTCATATGATCCCTCCATATATTTATATGATATCATATAATTTAAAACAAATAAATAGACTTGCAAAAATTTTGCAAGTCTATATTTTTATTTTAGAATTAACTCTGTATAACCTTTAGATTTACAGTTAGAATTTACAGTTACTTTATAACCTTCTTCAGAATACTCATCAATAATTTTTACTAACTCCTCATCTGATACTTGGTTTGGAATTTTTACAATTTTCACTCTTTTCTCCATAAATCTTCACCTCATAAAATTATTTTAAAATTAATTCTACATAACCTTTTGATTTACATTTAGCATCTACAAGAACTTTATATCCTTCTTCAGTATATTCCTTAATCATTCTTATTAATTCTTGGTCTGACACTGTATTTTTTACTTTTATAACTTTCTTAGTCATAACTTCACCTCATATATTAATATTGGTGCATCATATTTGATACAATTATATTATACGATAGTTCACATAAAAAGTCAATAGTTTTTTAAAAATTTTTTTTAAAATAATAAATTTAATATATTTTTAAAATAAAGTTGATTTTTTATTTTTTCTGTGATATAATAGATGCAAATTATTTTTTATGTAGTCTTTATAATTAAAGACTAGAGGAGGTTTTTTATATGTCAAAATTTCATTGTATATGGTGTAATAAAGAATTAGGAGTATCTTCTAAAGAAGCTCCTCATTTTCAACTACAACTACTTGATAAGATTTATATCTTTTGTAATACTTGTGCCAAAGAAATGATTCTTAACTATCTATTTAGTATAGATTACCCAGGTATCTTTGATAATTTTGTTCCTAATAAAACTAAAGTTACTTTAACTATTGAAGAACCTAAAGGTGAAAAAGTATACTGTTCAATTTGTCAAAATGAAAATAAACCAATAGAAGGTTACTACTGTAAATTAACAGTCGGCGACAAATCATTAAATATATGCTTTGATAAATGTGTAAACTTTATCTTAATTGAACAGCTTCTACCAGAAGATTCTACATTTCCACAAGATTTTCAAGATGACTATTTAGATGATTTGGATACACCTAAATATTTAACTACTGGAAAAAATCATTCTGTAGAACCAAAAGAAATAGAACCTGAGGAAATTCCAAAATCTTTAAAACTTTCTACTCCAAGAGAAATTAAAGCTATAATGGATCAATATGTAATAGGACAAGATAAAGCAAAAAAAATACTTTCAGTAGCAGTTTACGAGCATTATAAGTTAATAGAATCTATGAAGAATCAAAAAGAAGATGAAATATTAACAACTAAGAAAAATATTTTAATTCTTGGACCTACTGGATGTGGTAAAACTCATCTTACTCGTGTACTTGCTAAAATATTAAATGTACCTTTCTATACAGCACTTGCATATAACTATACTAAAGAAGGTTATGTAGGACTTTCTGTAAATGAAATGTTAAAAGACCTTTATTTAGTATCTGGAAATGACTTAGAGGCAACAGAACGTGGTATCATTTATATAGATGAAGTAGATAAAATTGCTAAATCTGCAGGATCAAATGGACCAGACGTTAACGGTGCTAGTGTTCAACAAGCTTTACTTTCACTTGTAGAAGGTGCTAAAATTCCTGTACAAATTTCTCAAACTCAAAAAATCATGATTGATACAAGAAATATTTTATTTATTGCAGGAGGAGCTTTTACAGATATTATACCAATTGTAGAAAAAAGACTTGGAAATAATACAAAGAAATCAATAGGCTTTGGTCTTGATAGAAATGATTCAAAAAAAGAAGAAAAAATCACAGAAGATCCAAATGTTTATGATTTAATTAAACCTCAAGACTTATTTAAATATGGTATGCTTGAAGAATTCATCGGTAGATTCCCTACTTTCGCACCTATTGCAAATCTTACCCAAAAAGATTTAGTTAAGATTTTGACAGAAACCAAAAATTCATTAATACAAAGCTATGTTCAAACTTTTAAATTAGACAATATAGACTTAATATTTACAGATGAAGCCTTAAATGAAATTGCACATCAATCTTTAGAAAGAAAAACTGGTGCAAGAGGCTTAGATGGTATAGTAGACCCTATTATTAAAGATTTAGAATTTGATGTAGCTGGTGATACTGACGTTATTTCTTGTACTATTACAGATGAAGTTATTAAAGGTAATGCTTCACCTATAGTAAAACGTAGATCTGATGCAGTATAACCAAAAAACTCTAGACTATTGTCTAGAGTCTTTTTATTGATTTTTTACATAATTTGTGATATATTATGTATGAGGTGAAAAGATGAAAAAGAGTGTTATTTTTTACTATTCTGGTACGGGAAATACCTGGTATGTAGCTAATAAATTAAAACATTTTCTAAACCAAAATACTGGTCCTTGTGAAATCTGCAGTATAGAAAATCTTTCCCAACTAACAGTAAAAGCAAAAATTAATAATGCAGATATAATAGGTTTTGGTTATCCTATTTATGCAAGTGACATTCCAGAGCCAATGAAAGAATTTATGAAAAATACAAATTTACCAAAAGATAAAGAAATTTTAGTTTTTTGTACTCAACACTTTTTTTCTGGTGACGGAACACATATAGCAACAGAATTTTTAAATATTCCAGAATCTAATATAAAATGGGCTAAGCATTTTAATATGCCAAATAATCTTTGTTTTTCTAAAAAACACAAATATACTAATGATAGAGAGGTAATTAATAAGATACTAAAAAAAGCTAATATAGAAATCAAAAAATTTTCTATATGTATAAGCCAAAATAGAATTTTCAGACAAGACTTCTCTACTAAATATAAAATACTTGGAAATTTTCAACGTCCTTTATATAGAAAATTCGTTAGATTTTTTAGAGGTAAATTTAGTATAGACGACTCTAAATGTTCTTGTTGTGGAATATGTGCAAGCATATGCCCTGTGCAAAATATAGTATATAAAAACTCAAAATATGTTGTCAAAAAAAATTGTGCACTTTGTATGAGATGTTATAACTTCTGCCCTAATGGTGCTATTTTATTTGATAAAAAACCTAGAGAAATTAAATATGGTATTCCATATCAAGGTCCAACAAAATCATATATTAAAAATTTAATAGATACAAAACGAATTGAAAAAATAAAAAAAGAACAAAGAGATATATTACAATAAGGATAACAAGCTTATCCTTATTATTTTTTTATATAAAATTAATTTTAAATTAAAATATTTTCTTATAAAGCAAAAATAAAAGTCCCAACATATGTTGGGACTTATAGCATTTCATAAGCCGGGTTCTGTTTTAAACAATCATTTATCTTGGATATGCGTCGCCACATACCTCTAGCCACTAATTCTAGAAACGGCGGGGAATTTCTAACTTAAGTGTTGCTCCAGATGGGGTTTACACTACTTCTAAGTCTCCAGAGAAGCATGTGAGCTCTTACCTCACATTTCCACCCTTACTAAGCATAACTTAGCGGTTTTTTTCTGTTGCACTATCCTTCACATCGCTGCGACTAGACGTTATCTAGCATCCTTCCCCTGTGGAGCCCGGACTTTCCTCATATACTATTGTATACGCGATTGTTAGAAATACTACGTATATATTATACAACATTTTATACAAAAAATAAATAGAAACCTTAAAAAAAACAAAGATTATATAACTAATCTTTGCTTTTATTTATTAAATTGATAAATTTTTATATTTTTCTACTAAAGTAATATTTTTATCTGTTAAATAATATTCTATTTTTACTTTATCCCCTACTTGTGTAAGAGCTAAATATTCACTCTTTTTAGCATTAACTTCAAAAACTTTATCTGGAACTTCATTTAATATAAATTTATATACTAAATTATTATTTATATTTTCACTAGCTATTCTTTTTATAGTTCCTTCAATTGTTTTTAATTTTTCATCTAATACTTCTACATTAACATTAGAAGTACTTCTCATATTTTTTCTATAACTATTTAATGCATCTTCTTTTGTTTCTCCATTTCCTACTGTTGTATAATCTTCTACATTAACAAAAGCATATTGTTTTATTAATCCTTCTTTATCTCTTAAAGTCATAAAGTAAGTAGGATGTGAATCTACATTAACAAGTATTGGTGATGATGCTTTATATCCTAAATTTTGTACTTTACCTTCTGCAGACATTGCCGCAGCATTTTCTGTTGCACCAGACATCATATATTTATATGTTTGTTTTGTTTTCATATCTACTAAATAAAATGCTATTGCCCCATCATCATTAGATACACTTGTTATTCCTGTGAACAAGTAACATCTTCCGTTATTATATATTATACTAGATTTTGGTGATGTTTTATACATATTCTTTTGTGAGAAATTTAATATACCATTTATATATTTACCATTATTATTTATTTGATGCATAATAAATTGTTCTGGTTGTATTCTATCTACCCATTCTGGTAAATTTTTAATTGAATATTTTTGAGTTTCTCCAGTTGTTGCATTTACAATTATTGCACCAGTAGCTTCTGGAATATTAAACATAAATTTATTTTTATATGTTGTTATTACCCAGTGTGGAATACCTTCTTCATTTAATTCAAATGAGTAATCTATTAATCCACTAAATAAATCTTTATACTGTGCTTTTCTTTTTAAATCTTGATGTAAATATGCTTCTTTTTGATATTTTATTTGATGATTTCCTACAAAAGTTACATCTTTTTGATCTGTTGCTGATACAATAATATAACCTGGAGTTCCTTGCATATTTGACATCCATTTAAATAATCCTGAATGTTCTAATGGAACAACCCATACTAATTTATTTTTATATAATTGAATTGTTGGTGTTGTTACTTTTACTTGGCTAACAAGTTCTGGTCTTTCTCCAAGTTTCTTTTCTGCAAGTCTCATTGCTAACCCTTCACTTATTACAGGTGCCTCATTAAGATCAAATTTTTCAAAATCTTTATCAAATTGTCTCTCTTCAATTTTACCTATTTGATTTTTTAACATTCCCCATGTAAATAATGGAGTAGCTAACATATTAGATACTACAAATATAACTATTGGTGCTAATATTAATATAGCAGGTGCTATATATTTATTTTTATCTAACTTTATATGTGCTCCTACTGGATTAATAAATAGTGAAAAATCATGTCCTAAATTTATAGAAAGTATTGCTATTCCAAGTGCAAAGAAATATAGCACAAAGAAAGGAAATGATTCTGCCATAAATGGATTAAGTGGTATTGCAAAAATAAATTGTACCACTAAGAAAATAGCTGTTATAGCTAAAATACTTATTATATATTTTATATTGTTTTTCATAAAAACCTCGCCTTCTTGTAGAATTATACTACCTTTTATATATTTTGTCTATATTAAACACAGATTTGTCATAATTATTTATTAATTAAAAATAACTCTTGCAAATAGCTTGAATTAGCTACTTACAAGAGTTTTCTTATTTGGCAGGGGTAGAAGGAATCGAACCCTCCTCTGGAGTTTTGGAGACTCTTATTCTACCGATGAACTAT
>RCNI01000414.1_pt1 | contig 27134 bp, 18 predicted proteins | sample 2041151 | NCBI WGS metagenome assembly RCNI01 (sample SAMN09708214, study PRJNA481090) | feces metagenome | isolation source: feces | place: Antarctica: Albino Rookery | reverse complement strand
AGGAGTAGCGGATATCATCCGGATCAAAAGCCGGGTCATCTTTAGGATAGTCTCTGGCGATGATAGCCTCTTTGAAACCGATGGCCTCAAAAGCCTTTTGCCAGTCTTCGATACCCAATTTGATGTATTTTTTCCATTTTTCAGGCAGAGCATCATCTACATAATAGACAATCTGTTTGGCAGGAACCACCAACTCTCCGTTTTTATAGCGCTCCACATCTTCAGGTTTCGGCTCCAGTCTCCATCTGTTGATATAGGCAATGCGCTCACTTCCGTCTTTTTCAGTTGAATAAAGCACTTTCCGGCCTGAGAAATATCCCATTCGGGGATCCAGGATACGCGGACGCATAGGCTCATCTGGCAACTGAATCATGGAAAGGTTGACTACGGCAGAGAAAGGTTCTCCGTTAACGGTATACACCAAACGGCTCTTTACGGATATGTTCTGTGGGAAAGACTTGAAGTCTATCACCGACGACATATCCGACTTAAATACTCCTTTCAGTCTTTTCATGCCGAACAGCGCATCAAAAGGAGAGGAAGGGATAAAGGGGGATGCCGGTTTGTCATCCGAACAGAACAGTTTCGTAGCATCGATCAATACGGCGCTTGAATCTCTGTTGAAGGCCTTGATAGGGAAAGCCTTGAATACAGGGGTCATGTTGTTTCTTTTCAAAGAAGCGGCGATGGTCTCTTCCGGATTGCATATTGCCTGGCTGACCGTCTCGTGTAAGTACACCTTTTCTCCGCTCAAGCTCCACTCCACCAGCATCGGATCCTCCGGCATCTGTCCGGCAATCACATCATTGTTGTTGCTGATTTCAGCGACACGGCCGGCAAACAGCATCTGTTTTCCCATCAGGTTCAAGGGGATTTCCATATAGAGAGTACTCTTCACCATATGCAGGGTTATCAGACCTTTTTTGGTCTTCGCCTCTTTTGTGATGAATTTTCCATAATCACCCTTGTCCTCAGCCTTGTCTTTCTTCATCATCGCACTCAAAGCCGTTGAAGCAGCCTGCTGCTTCTTACTCTTCTTGCGCTTCCCGTCATTTGCCTGCACTGACATACATACGGCCAATAGCAGCACAATCATAAATAAAAATCTGTTTCTCATTCTTTTAGTATTTAATGTGATTTAGAATTTCCAATCTCTTGTATATCGACACCATACAAATTCTTCAATTGGCTCACCAGCAGATGGTATTTGTCTTTCAGCCGGTCATGCCCTGCCATCAGAGCATCCATCTCATCCTTCGTATGGGTGACGATTATCTGGATAAACTGGTATATGTCCAAGGTTTTGTCCGGTGCCATACAGTATCTCACTCCGTAATCCGATGCCCTGTTGCGGTCCCAGAATCCGTATTTTTTCACATCCACCTCATCCGGTTTCAACTTGGAATTGTCATCCACCGTCTTCAGATTCACTCCATAATAGTCATCACTGATATGCCAATAGGCTTCCGGCAATACCAGCATCTCATTATTGTAAAGGAAACGGGACCAGAATGTCGCCTGCACCTCTCCCTTCAGTTTCAGCAGGCTGTCGTTGGATATGGTATCTATTCCCTTGCGGATTTTACCGATAGCCAGGAAACTCAAACCGCCTTCAGACGCCTCATCGGCATATATCGTACCGTTTTTTTCAACGTAGATGGAATCGGCCATCAGAATTTTGAAGGGGAAATACTTCTTCTTGAAGTCAGTGTTGTAATCGTCGAACAACACTTTCCGCATATATGAGATTCCCTTCCTCAACACCACCCGGTTCGGTTGCTTCACCAGGTGGACACTTAGCAAGGTACTCATATTCCACACATAATCATTCGCCGTATAGTTATACAGGATATAGTCCCCGTTCTCTTTGTTAAATTCATATATATAATGATCCAGAGGGTCGTTGCTGTCTTCCAGATGGTATTTGGGTTCAGGCATCTCCCCCTTGATATCCTCTTCCTTATAGCAGGAAGCAAACATAAATCCGACCAAGATATATAATATCCATTGATTTTTCATAATACTCGATATTTAAGATGATACTATTCGGTTTTTGCATTCAGGTCCACTCTGTCCGGACGGAGAAAGTCCTCTATTATCGGATCCGATTCCACTACAGAGCGGGGCAGTGACAGTGTATATGCCTTGTCATCCTTTTCCAGTACATATTTTTCTACCGTCTCCGGCTTTTTGATGTCACGGGTAAAGGTATGTTCAATACGCGGTCTGTCCCACCGTCTCAGGTCGAACCATCTGTGGTATTCGAAACACAGTTCGCGGCGGCGTTCTTCTCTGACGCAGGCGATTGCCTCTTCTTTGGAAGCGGCTGTCAGTTCCTCATACTCTTTCAGACGGTTTATGCGAATGCTCCTCAGGTCAGCCAGGGCCTTCTCTGTGTTGCCGGTCTCGGCATAGGCTTCCGAACGGTTCAGATAAGCTTCTGCCGTACGCAGTGCAAAACCGTAAAGATTGGTCTCTCCGGAGCTATTGCTCTTGTTGGCGGTATAGTTTGAACCTCTTTTCCTCAGGAATGCGGTTTTGCGGTAGTCGTTGCTGCCCAGCAGCTCCAACAATTCGTCGGAAGCAGGGAAATTACATTTTGCAAGAGCAGCAAAGTAGGTGATTTGATAATCGCCGTATGTAAACAGCACCTCCGGATTCTTACTGTTGATAAAGTAGTCGTCCTCGCTCATGATGGAGAGGTCATACAATTGGGGATTGGTTTCAAGCACCTTGTTCGCATACTCAATCACATTTTCATACTCTTTCTTATACAGTGCCACCCGTGAAGCCAGCAGATAAGTGGCCGGAAGGTTCCAGCGGAACACCGATTTTCCCGAACCGTAAGTGGTAAAGCAGCGGATAGCCTCTGCCAGGTCTTTCTCTATCTGTTCATATACGACAGCCACCGATGCTCTGGAGAAATGTCGGTCTTCCATTCCCACCACCTCATTCAAAGGCACGCCCAAAAGGTTATCGGCCTTGGCCCTGTCATAGGGCTCGCCGTACAGATTCACCAGCATGAAATAACACCAGGCTCTCTGCGCATAGGCCTCTCCCTTCAGGACAGCCTTTCTCTGCTCGCTACCCTCCATCTCACCCATGGCATCCAGCACTACGTTGCAGATAAGGATGGAGTGGTAATAGGTCTCCCACGCATTGTCATTGCGCAATGCCCCGGATATGGTCTCTTCCGGTGACTTTTGCCAGGCGTAATATCCGAAACCATTTGTACGGGTATCCGAACCGAATGACCATCCTGATATATTTTCCTTGACATCGTCGGTCATGATATCCAGGTAGGTATGCACCGAAATGTCATTTCTCAGATAACCTTCGCCAAACAGGAACTCTTCATAATCTTTCACTGACTTCGGTACAATCAGGTCCTGCGAGGTTTCCTCCAGGAAATCAGAACATGCCCCGAACAAGACAGATGCCAGCACTAATATAATTAACCTTTTCATAATTTTCTATATTTTAAAACGTTATATCCAAGCCAAAGGTATAGGAAGATGTCGGAGGAGTGGTCGAACCTCCCAATGCGATCTGCTCAGGATCCTGACCGTTCAGTTTCTTGGCAGCCAGCAGCCAGAGGTTGGTGGCCTCAAAGCGGAAGTTGATGCTCTTGGCATACAGTTTATGGCACAGTTTCTGACCTAAGGCATAACGTACATACAAGTTTTTCAATCTCAAATAATTACCGGAAACGACTCTCAGATTACTCTTGTTATACATTTCCCATGCATTGTTCGCAATCTCGATTTTCCTATCTGAGTTCCATCCGTACATATCCATCGGATTGTTTGTCAACACCGGAATATCTGTATGGTTTTCATCACCGGGCTTCCGCCAACGGTTCACGAAATCTTTGTGCATGTTCTGCTGCGGTTGCGGCAGTTTCTGTCCGGAATTGCTGTATAGGTCGTTCAGACGGATTTTGCTTCCCAGACTATAGGAGAAGAACACTCCCACTGTCAGGTTGGAATAGGAGACGCTGGTTCCGAGACCGCCGGTGATGTCGGGGATGCGCTTGCCGGAATACTCGAACACTTTCGCAAACATCTCCTCTTTCGTGATGCCCTCTGTCTCTTCTATATCTTTGAAGGTAGGCAGACCTTTTTCATCCAGTTTGTCATATTTGTAAGAGTAGAAGGAGTTCAGTGACTTGTTCGGGATAATTGCCACGCCTGTCAGAAAATCACGGTAGCCGTACTCGGTCGTGATACCGGAGCGGGTCACTTTGTTGATGTTTCTGGCACCGTTCAGATTCAAGGACCAGGTGAATTTTTTGGTTCTTACGGGAATCATGTTCAATACCAGTTCATATCCTTTGTTTTCCATATTTCCGGCATTCAATGTCATGGTTTTGCTACCGGTTGTACTGGTCACCTCCTTGGAGATGATTTGGTTGGAGCCTTTCTTGCGGTATACCTCCACGCTACCTGCAATGCGGTTGTTCAGGAAGGCGAAGTCTACACCGATATTGTATGATTCTGTCTTTTCCCATCTCAATGTCGGATTGGGCAGTTTCGACAGTTTGGAGACATACTGTTTGGAAGTGGCATCGAAGCTTCCTAATTTGAGCAGCAGATTCGGTGTCTGGTCCGGGGATACGTTACCCTGGATACCGTATGAACCTCTCAGTGCGAACAAGTTCAGCCACATTACATTTTTCAGGAACGACTCCTCCTGTACATTCCATCTCACAGAGGCAGACCACACAGGCAGGAAGCGGTTGCTCTTGTCCTGACCGAAGCTGTTCGAACCGTCGGCACGTATGTTGAAATTGGCGATATAGCGTCCGCCGTAGGCATAGGTCAATGTTCCGTAATAGGAAGCGATATTTGTCAGGGAGTTGGTGATGACATTGGGACTTGACTTCACCAAATCATTGTATTTAGGCCACTGCATCGGGTCTATTTCTACAAATTTTTCTCCTCTGTCAGGCAGATAGCCATATTGGATGGTGCCCAGTCCCTCGTATTTGGAAGAGCGCATCTCCGTACCAGCTACCAAGGTCAGTTCGTGCATGGTCGAAAAGTTCAGGCAGTAGTCCACCTGTGCACGTACAGTGTAGGAGGTGTTGCGTGTGTCTTTGTTTCTCAGACCTCCGCCATAGGGCAGACTGCACTGCTCTTTTTTCCAGGTTTCGCTTTCAGGCAATTCCAGTCCGTAATTGTAATTGCGCAAATTTGCAGCCACATACGACTGTTCATTGAACCACTCCTTCTCTTCCGTATGGGAACGGCTGTAGCTGATTGCTCCGGTCAGGCGCAGGTTCGGTATGATTTCCCACAGCAGGTTCGCATTGAAATTGATGGAGGTTCCGTCTATGCTGTTCCCTGTATTGTTCATCTCATTCACGATATTGTATTGCAGGGGGGCTTCAAATCCCTGAGTTCTGTTATAGAACGACAGGCTTCCGTCTTCATTGTAGCAGGGGATGGCCCGTGAGGTCTTGAAGGCATAGGCATAGGGCGAGATTTTCGGATGCAGATACTCCTTTCTGTCGGTTGATGCCCTCATCTGCAAATCCAGTTTCAGGTTGGAATAGAGGTTGATGCCCAGCTTCATCAGGCCGTTGAATTGTTTCACGCCGGTCTTTTTCACGGTCGCACGTGCATTCTGGAAAGAACCTGAAAAATAGTAGTTCACCTTGTCATTGGCTCCGGACACTGACAGATTATGTTTCTGTGTCAGCGAAGTACGGTAGATGATATCAAACCAGTCGGTATTCACCTCTTCCAGTCTTTTCACTCTCTGCTGGAACTCTTCATAGGAGATGGTTCTGTCATACAGATCCATCAGTGCGCCTTCGTAGGAAACGCGTGCCGGTTGTAGACCGAATGGCAGTCCTCTTTGTTCAATTTCCTTCGAAACTTCGATTCTCTCTTTCGAATTCATGCGGTACAGTCCGTCATACTCCGGACGCTCATTGAGGGAAAGGTTCATGGAGTAACGGATTCTGGGGTTTCCCATCTTTCCCTTTTTTGTGGTGATGACAATGACACCGTTTGCGGCCCTGACACCGTAGATGGCAGTGGCGGAGGCATCTTTCAACACGTCGATACGCTCGATATCTTCCGGGTTCAGGGAAGAGATGGCATTACCGATCAGGTTGACATTATCCAGGCTGTTCAGCTCTTCTGGAGAAATGGGTACCGGATCTTCCAGGATAAATCCGTCTACCACCCATAATGGCTCCTGGTTACCGGAAATGGTCGAGGAACCGCGGATTCTGATTTTGGTTGCAGCACCCGGTGTAGAAGTGGAGGCCATGACATTCATACCCGGAATCTTTCCCTGCAGCATGTTGTCCAGTCCTAAAGCGGCACCCTCCCGCACCACATCTCCGTCAAGGGAGAATACGGAGGACGACAATTTGCGCTTTTCAATATTCTGGTAACCGGTAGTGACCACCACCTCTTTCATCAGTTCTGCCATGCTTTCCATCACGACATGCAGCTCGTTTTTGTCTACCACCACCTCTTTGGAACGCATTCCGACAAACGAAAATACCAGCACGCGCTCGGACGGGTTTAGGTGTATCTCAAAATGGCCATCTATATCGGTGGCAACTCCGGATACCGTTCCCTTCACCAGGACGGAAACGCCCGGCAAAGGATTTCCATCCTTGTCAACCACCTTTCCTTTGACGATACGCCGTTCGTTCTCCTGTTTCTGCAGCACCTCCTTCTTGGTGATCAGAATATAGTCCTCCACCTTCTTATATTGGTAAGGCAGTGGAGCGAATATGCTCTGCAGCGTCTCGTCCACCCCCAGGTCTTCCACCTGGACAGACACGATTTTGTTGACATCCACATCGGCCATGTTGTACATGAAATGAATGCCTGTCTGTTCCTTGAACGATTTCAAGACTTCACGCAACGTCTTCTCCTTCATATTGATGGATACTTTCTGCTGGGAAGAGGCCTGCACTTCCCAACTGAGCATAAACACGAAGAAGCAGCACAACTTAATGCATAAGTGCACCGCAGACAAGTGTTTGGGTTTTCTTTTCATAATGTTAGGATTTTAAATTAGTAGTATATCACGCTATTGTTTGTCTGTATTATTTCCTGCCCACCACCTTCACGAGCTTGCCCTCTGAAATGAAATGCAGCTCCGAAAGCTCCTTCAGGATGTTCAGTACGAATTCCAGATTCCGGTAACGGGTCACTGCCCCTGTAAAGAGAGCCTTCTCAGCTTCCGGAGTTTCAAAGACGAACTCCACATCATACCATCTTCCCAGCTGTTCCGAAATCTCTTTCAGATTCATATTTTCGAATTCGAACACTCCCTGCACCCAGCCGGCCACCTGCCGTGCATCCACATTTTTCACCTCCAGGTTGTCCGTGCTACATATCGCCTGCTCTCCCGGCTTCAGCAGTTGTGTCTCTCGGTCGTTCGACACCTTCACGGCCCCTTCCAGCAAAGTGGTCTTTATGCAGTTTGCATGATAGGTGGATACGTTGAACTGGGTACCGACAACCTCTATTCTGTTGTAGTCGCTCTGCACGATGAAAGGGTGTTTCCGGTCTTTTTTCACCTTGAAGAAGGCCTCTCCTTTCAAGGTCACCTTACGCTCTTTTCCTTTGAATGCCACCGGATAGATCAGTTCGCTCTCCGCATTCAGGTATACCTCCGAGCCGTCTGCCAGAATCAAGGAATACTCTCCGCCGCGGGGAACGACAATCTTATTGTACACCATCTCCCCGCCTGCCGATTCCGTTGTTTCATACATCAGCGACGCCCCCCCCGCATAATTGATTCTCACCCCGTTTTTCTCGGTCAGCACTCCGCTGGCATCTTTCCCCAATGCCACTGCGTGTCCGTCCGACAAATGCAGCACGGCCTTCCGGCTTCCCGGAGCGACCTGCGCGGTCACCTGATACTCGTCTGCGGCCTCGTCCACGGACAGACGGTAGAATGCCAGGCCGATGCCCAATACGCACGCCACGACAGCGGCATAGCGCCACCAGGATTTGATACGGGGTGATTTCACCGACTGTTTTCGGGAGATTTTCTCCTCAATCCGCTTCCAGGCGTCACGCTCGTCCATAGCATCCCAGCAGCCGGCCTTGCGCCCCTTTCTGTATAGTTTCAGGTACTCTTCAAATTGATGCCGGTTCGCCTCCACCTCCAGCCAGGAGGAGAGCTCTGAATATTCGCTTTCAGACAATTCATGCCTGCAATACCGGACAATATAATCGATAAGTTGGGTTTCGTTCATAACACGATCTTCAATAAAATGTACTTTCATTTACTACCATAAGTACCGATTATTGAAAATGGGTGAATGGAAATTGAAAAATTTTTAGAAAAAATCAGCTAATAAGCATTAACACGAGAGAATGGAGGGAACCCCTCAGCTGTTTCAGGGCACGGGCAAAATGGGTTTTCACGGTATTGACAGAGATGCCCAAGGTCTCTGCAACATCCTTGTATTTCATCTCTTGCAGCACAATCAGCTCGAACACCTTGTGGCACTGCTCGGGCAAATTCGACAGTTCGCAGTACAATCTTTGATATTCACCGGTAAAATCCTCTTCGGCATAAGATTCATAATTGATCACGCTCTCCAGTGGCTCGAAATGGTAGCGGGTCTTCTTTTTCACTTCACGCACACAGGCATACTGTACGGAAGAGAACAGATAGGCTCTGAGCGAGCCTTCAAAACGGCGGTGGCGGAACAGCTCCCAGAAGTTCACGAAGGTATCCTGCACCACATCCTCGGCCTCCTCGAAGGAGTCCAGAAAATTCATCGCAAAGATACAAAGAGGTTTGTAATAGGAATCAAAAAGGCACTTCAAGCCCTCATGGTTCCCATCACCGATCAGTTTTAGAATCTGTTCCTCCTTGTCCGTCATGGGATATCACCATTTATTATAGTGGACCTTTGTTTCGTCCCATTTTTCACGGGGCACGTAAGGTTTCGCCGGATACCCCACCGGTATCACACACAAAGTCTCTATATGTTCCGGAAGTTCCGTATATTTTTTCACGGCCTGCATCCGCTCCTCATAAGGATAGGCGGCAGTCCATACCGCTCCCAGTCCCAAAGCCTCTGCAGCCAGCAGGATGTTCTGCGCCACGGCCGAACAGTCCACATACCAGTAGAAGGATTTCGTCGTATCACCGCACACGGCGATAGCCACCGGCGCATCTTTCAGCATCTTGGCATAGGGCAGTGCCTCGGCCATGCCGTCCAGCGCAGCCCGGTCGTCCACCACCACCAGCTCCCACGGGCGGACATCTTTTCCGCTGGGTGCAGCCATACCGGCCTTCAGCAGCAGCTCTATTTTCTCCCTCTCCACCGGTTGCTGCAAATATTTTCTTACGCTCTTGCGCGAAAAGATGGTTTCAAGGGCGTCTTTCGTCTGTAAAGTCTCTGAATCACACATACTCATAATCTATATCATGTTTTCTATTTCGATAATTTCACAACCTCTCCCAATGCGGGGATTTCCACATGGACCCTGCGTTTCCCGGCCTCCGCGGCGAACACGGAAGGCGGATCGCTCAACGGCTCGTCAGAGAGGTCGAATGTCCCGTAGTGCATCGGGATTGTCACCCGTGCATGCATCTCCTCCGCTGCCGTCAGCGAATCATAAGGCGATATATGGTTCGGCTGCATAAACCAGCGCGGCTTATAGGCACCGATTCCCAGCAGGGCATAGTCCGGATAGCCGAACAACTCCGGAATCTCCTTGAAATGACTTGAATATCCGGTGTCGCCGCCATAATAGACTGACAGCCCGTCCCCCTGCAGCATAAAGGCCCCCCACAAACGCTGCCCGCCGTCGTTCAGCGAACGCTTTCCCCAATGCTGTGCCGGCAGAAAGGTGATTTTCAGCAAGCCGTCATCCAGCTGCTGGTACCATCCCGTCTCCACGGCCTTCATGCCCGGACACCATCCTTGGATCAGCTCCCCGACACCCAGTCCGCAAAATGCCTTCATCTGCGGATTGTTCTTGAAAAGCTTCACCACGCTCGGTTTGTCCAGATGGTCGAAATGGTCATGGCTGATTAACAGGTAGTCGATATTCTTGAACACGGAGGGATCTGCAGGGAACTTGCTTCTCCGTCTGACAAAGGGGATGCTGCCGAATACGGGGTCAAACATGATCCTCCGACCGGCCAGCTGCATATAGAAAGAGTTGTGTCCCAGCCACACCAAGAAATTGCCGCCCAGATTCTCCAGGCTGTACACCGGAACCAGCTGCGGACTCCAGTGCTCTTGCCGCTTCTCTTTTCTTTGGGGATTCGGTGAAAAACGCCACTTCATGATATTGCCCACACCGTGTTTTTCCCGGTGCTGGCGATTCACGAAACGTCCTTTTACTACGGGATTGCCCCGCCAATAAGGCCTGATCACTTTCAGACCTTCGTTTCTACGGAAAGTTATACGTTCACCCATATTGACTTCGTTACAACTCCTCAAAATTACGATATTCCCGTATCAAGACAAATCTTTGCCGCTATTTTTCCACCACCTGGGCCTTCAAATAGTAGGGCATCCGTTTCTGCAGATGTTCCTCCACAAATTCGTACACTTCGTCATTGCTCAGTTTGCTGATTAACGGACGGCGGTATTTGCCCCGCAACAGCCGCTCCACGATGACCTTGACATCCGTATTGATGAAAATGGTCTTTCCCCAACGGTTCATGTAGTCCATATTGTCGAAGAAACAGGGAGTGCCTCCCCCCGTTGCCATCACGAACTGGTCATACAGCTCACACACCTCGTGCAAATAGAACCTCTCCAGTTTGCGGAAAGCCTCCTCCCCCTCGCTGGCGAAAATCTGCGGGATGGTCCGCATCTCACGCCTCACGATGTATTCGTCCAGGTCGATGAAACGGATTCCCGTCTCGGCAGCCATCTCCCGTCCCCTCCGGCTCTTGCCGCATGCCATATATCCCACTAAGAAATACTTCATTCCTCCTCCTGCTTGAAATCCAGCTTCATCTGCCCCTCGACAGCCACAGCCTCCGGATTGGTCACTTCAAACTCCACCCCGCCGGTCTCCTCCTCTTCGTCCTCCCTCTTCTCCGGCTCGATTTCCCTGATTTCCTTCACCTCGAAGGTGGTCACACGCTTTCCGCGTGCCTTGTACGATTTCTCGCCGATAAAGTCTTCCGCCACAATCTCCTCCGCCGGACGCGCCTCATAACGGCCGCCGAACACCACCTCGAAGCGCGGATGCCGCTCGTCACTCAGGCATACCAGATACGACTCCTCGGACTCTCCGATGAAACTGTTCACCCTCAGCGACTCCTCGAAGCGGAACCGCTTCATGTAGAAATATTGTTGCTCGGCATCAAAAAAGACGGCTGTCCAGACCTTCTCCGGCTCGAATTTTTCAAATATCATATAGCCCCCCTCATAGTGATTGTTCAAATCAAAATCGGAGGTATAGTAAGTACCGTTCTTGTTCACGATCAGGATGCGGTCCTCTCCCTGGAACTCGCCCAGGTATTTTCCCCGGCTGTCGGTATTCAGTCGCAACACATCCTCGTCCAGCCAGATTTCCCGTCCGCCCAGCGTGGAGATACCCTTCTGCACAACGCTGATTTTATGGATATCATGCTTCGACAGGATGTTTCCCTGCGAATCCCTGCCCTTGATTGCCAGGTCGGAGAAGTCATATTCGAACACCAGCTTCTTAATGTTCGGTTTCGGCTTCAGGCACACCTTGATGATCTCCGCCTCCCCGTTGGGATTGGCTGAGAAATAGAGCACCCTCGAACCGGAAGTTCCCTTCGTCAGGTTATACTCCCTGTCGCGTGTCACGCCCGTCACATTAAAGCGCTTCACATAGGTCACGCCATACTTTCCGTCCCGGTAGGCCACATTGTAGATGGTCCACTTGTCATTCTTCTTGAACACATCGACATACAGCACATCCTTCCCGACGAAAATCTTGTCCGCCACCTTCGTCACATAATAGGTGCCGTCCTTCTTGAAGATGATGATTTCATCGATATCCGAACACTCGCAGATGAACTCGTCCTTCTTCAGGGCCGTTCCGATAAATCCCTCTTCCCGGTTGATATATAGTTTTTCATTGGCGATCACCACCTTGGCAGCCTCGATATTCTCGAAACTGCGTATCTCCGTCTTGCGCTCTCTTCCCGGACCGTACTTCTCCTTGATGCGCTCATAGTAGGCAATGGTATAGGGGACGATATTCTCGATGTTGTGTTTCACCCCGGCGATCTCCTCCTCCAGTGTCTGGATATGCCGGTCAGCCTCATCCGAATTGAACTTCAGGATGCGCTTCATCTTGATTTCCAGCAGACGCTTCACGTCGTCGTCGCTCACCTCTCTATAGAGCTGCGGCAGGAACGGTTGCAGGCGTTTGTACACATGGGCGATGACCGCCTCTATCGTCTCGCTCTCCTCGAACTCCCGGTCCTTGTAGATCCGCTCCTCGATGAAAATCCGCTCCAGCGACACGAAATGCAGCTCCTCCTGCAGTTCCGACAGGCGTATCTCCAGATCCATCTTGTTCAGCGACACGGTATCGTCCGCCGACTGTCTCAGGATATCGGACACCGGCATAAAGCGCGGCTTCCCGTCCTCGATGACGCAGGAGTTGGGCGAAATCGACAGCTCGCAGTCCGTAAAGGCATACAGGGCGTCGATGGTCTTGTCGGACGACACGCCCGGAGCCAGCTGGATCAGTATTTCCACATCCTGAGCCGTATTGTCATCTATCTTCTTGATTTTGATTTTTCCCTTCTCGTTCGCCTTGATGATGCTGTCGATCAGCGACTGTGTCGTGCGTCCGAACGGGATTTCCGTGATGCGCAGGATCCTGTTGTTGCTGTCCTTCTCTATCTTCGCGCGGATTTTCACATTTCCGCCACGCATCCCGTCGCAATATTTCGACACGTCGATCATGCCTCCCGTCGGAAAATCCGGATAGAGCACGAAATCCTCATGCTTCAGATGGGCGATGCAGGCATCTATCAATTCGATGAAATTGTGCGGCAGAATCTTGGATGCCAGTCCCACGGCGATTCCCTCCACGCCCTGCGCCAGCAGCAGCGGGAACTTCACGGGCAGAGTCACCGGCTCACGGTTACGTCCGTCATACGACAGCTTCCACTCCGTGATCTTCGGATTGAACACCACCTCCAGCGCAAACTTCGACAACCTGGCCTCGATGTAACGGGGAGCGGCGGCACCGTCTCCCGTCAGGATATTTCCCCAGTTTCCCTGGCAGTCCACCAGCAGGTCCTTCTGTCCCAACTGCACCAGCGCATCTCCGATGGAAGCGTCTCCATGCGGGTGATACTTCATCGTGTTACCGATAATGTTGGCCACCTTGTTATAGCGTCCGTCATCCATTTCCTTCATCGAGTGCAGGATTCGTCTCTGCACCGGCTTCAGTCCGTCATTCACATACGGCACGGCACGCTCCAGTATCACATACGACGCATAATCCAGAAACCATTTCTGGAACATCCCGCCCAAATGCTGGATGGAGCGTATGCTGCCCACGTCCTCTATTGTATCCTCGCCCATAAATATCTATTTAAAATTACCGCAATTCGTCTTTTTCAATATACAGATTATCGATGATGAAATCCTGCCTTGCGGGAGTATTCTTGCCCATATAGTAGCTCAATACCTCCCCGATGGAATCCCCCTTCGAGATACGCACCGGCTCCAGACGGATATCCTTGCGGATGAAATTCTGGAACTCGGAGGGTGAAATCTCACCCAGACCTTTAAATCGTGTAATCTCCGGTTTCGGGCCTAAATTACGGATGGCATTGTCACGCTCCACATCCGAATAGCAGTAGCGTGTCTCCTTCTTGTTACGCACCCTGAACAGAGGGGTCTGCAGGATATATACATGCCCTCTGCGCACCAGATCCGGGAAAAACTGCAGGAAAAACGTCAGCAGCAGCAGCCGGATGTGCATACCGTCCACATCGGCATCGGTAGCGATGATCACGTTGTTGTAGCGCAGGTCGTCCAGTCCGTTCTCGATATTCAGCGCCGCCTGCAGCAGGTTGAACTCCTCGTTCTCATACACCACCTTCTTGGTCAGTCCGTACGAATTCAACGGTTTTCCCCGCAAGCTGAACACCGCCTGCGTATTCACGTCGCGCGACTTGGTGATGGAACCGCTCGCCGAATCCCCCTCCGTAATGAAGATGGACGATTCGTTCTTCTGCTCATGGTTCGAATTGAAATGCACCCTGCAGTCGCGCAGCTTCTTGTTGTGCAGGCTCACCTGCCTGGCACGCTCGCGTGCAATCTTCTGCACTCCCGACATCTCCTTTCTCTCCCGCTCCGTCTCCACGATTTTCTTCAACAGCAGTTCGGCTGTCTCCGGATTCCGGTGCAGGTAATTGTCCAGCTCGCGCGTAATGAAATCCATCACGAAATTGCGCACCGTCGGACCCTCCGGTCCCATGTCCCTCGAGCCCAGTTTCGTCTTCGTCTGCGACTCGAACACAGGCTCCTGCACCTTGATGCTGATGGCCCCGATAATGGAGGTCCTGATATCTGATATATCAAAATCTTTCTTGTAGAAATCCCGTATTGTCTTGCCTAAAGCCTCCCGGAAAGCCGCCAGGTGCGTACCTCCCTGGGTGGTGTGCTGGCCGTTGACAAACGAATAGTAGTCCTCGCCATACTGACGTCCGTGCGTCATGGCCACTTCAATGTCATCCCCCTTCAGGTGGATGATCGGGTAAAGCCCCTCCCCGTTCATGTTCTCGGTCAGCAGGTCATACAGACCGTGCTTCGAGAAATACTTCTGTCCGTTGAAGAGGATCGTCAGGCCGGTGTTCAGGAACACATAGTTCTTCATCATCGCCTCCAGATACTCGGCGATAAAGTGGTAGTTCCCGAAAATCTCCTTATCGGCAAAGAACACTGCCTTCGTACCGTTCGGCTCCTCCGTATCCTCGATATCCCGCTCCTCTACGATTTTCGCTCTTGAATAGCGCACGTATTTGGTCTTGCCGTCCCGGAACGACTGGATTTCAAACATCTCCGACAGAGCATTCACGGCCTTGATACCCACACCGTTCAGTCCCACAGCCTTCTTGAAGACCTCCGAATCATACTTCGCACCGGTATTCATCTTCGATGACGCATCCACCAGCTTTCCCAATGGAATGCCTCGTCCGAAGTCGCGCACGGTCACCTTCCGGTCCTCTACGGTAATCCGGATTTCCGTTCCGGCCCCCATCGCAAATTCGTCGATGGAGTTGTCCACCACTTCCTTCACCAAAATATAAATACCGTCATCAGCCGCCGAACCGTCCCCCAGCTTCCCGATATACATACCGGGACGCAGCCGGATATGCTCCTGCCAGTCCAGCGTCCTGATTGAATCTTCCGAATAAATCTCTGCCATAAAAACAATTAATAAAATCTGTTATCCCCGGCTGTTACGCCCTTATTTGAAGTGTATGCAAAGATAATAAAAAAAATCAGGTATCTTTGAGAGCTAAAATCAAAAAAACAATGAAAACATACAAAACAGGCAATTTCAAGATATTGGAATACGAGGAGATGGCCTCCACCAACACCTGGGCAGCCGAAATGCCCTCCGAGCAGATCACCGACCGCACCGTAGTGCTCACCTGGCGGCAGACACAGGGCCGCGGACAGGTAGGCAACACCTGGGAAAGCGAACCCGGACACAACATCTCCATGACAGTCATTCTCTGCCCCGACCGTCTGGAGGCCTCCCGGCAGTTTGCCGTATCCATGGTCATCGCCCTCGGATGCCGCGATTTCGTCAGCCGCTACGCCGACAACGTATCGGTGAAATGGCCCAATGACATCTACGTCGGCGACAAGAAGATAGCCGGCATCCTGATCGAACACAAGATCACCGGCATGTACATCGGCAACTCCCTCTGCGGAATCGGTCTCAACATCAACCAGGAACGCTTCCTCTCGGATGCCCCCAACCCGGTATCCCTGCTCCAGTTCACCGGCCGGCCTCTTCCCCTGCCCCAGGCGCTCGAAGAGCTGCTCGCCTGCATCGATGCCCGCTATGCCGGCATCCACGACTACTCCGCGCTGGAAAAGGAGTTCCTGCGCCACCTCTATCGCAGTACAGGCACCCACTGGTGGGAAGATGACCGGGGACGCTTCCGCGCCTCCATTGCAGGACTGGACGAATACGGACAGCTCCGCCTGATCGACGAAGAGGGGCACGAACGCCTCTATGCCTTCAAGGAGGTGACCTATCTGTAAGGGGCCGGAGGACATCCTGTTCCATCTTTTACTACCTTTGCACCCGTAAAAAAAGAAATCATGGAAAATAACGATAGAGTCAAACCCATATACCTCGAGCAGGTCTTCCAGAGCAAGAACCCGCGGTTGGCACGTATGCTGCCCAAATTTGTCTACTCCTATCTGAAACGGGTCATCCACCAGGACGAGATCAATGAATTCATCGAGCGGTACGGCGACCGCAAAGGACTGGACTTCGCCGACGGCATGATGGAATTCCTGCAGGTGTCCTACGACGTCATCGGACAGGAGAACCTCCCCTCGCCGGACGGACGCTACATCTTCGTCTCCAACCACCCGCTCGGCGGTCCCGACGGAGTCATCCTGATATCCTTCCTCGGACACCACTACCCGAAACTGAAATTTCCGGTCAACGACATCCTGCTCAACCTGAAGAACCTGAACAACATCTTCCTCCCCATCAACAAACACGGGAGCCTGGCCAAAGAGACCGTGACTGCCATAGAGGAGGCCTACGCATCCGACTGCCAGATGATCATGTTCCCCGCAGGGATGGTGAGCCGCAAGACCAACGGGGTCATCAAAGACCTGGAATGGCAGAAGAGCTTTGTCGCCAAGGCCATCCAGTACCACCGCGACATCGTGCCGATGCACATCTCGGGGTGCAACACCCACTTCTTCTACAACCTGGCCAACTTCCGCAAGAAGATACACCTGAAAGCCAACCTGGAGATGCTCTGGCTTCCGGACGAGACCTTCAAGAAGAAGGGCCGCCACTTCAACATCCACATCGGCCGCCCCATTCCCTGGCAAAGTCTGGACAAGAACAAGAAACCCTCGGAGTGGGCCGCCGTCATCAAGGAACAGGTCTACAGCCTGTCGCTTCCTGAAGAGAAATAAAAAAACGACCATAAAAAAAAGCTGTCCTTCGCGGACAGCTTTTTTCATATATTCAATGGAAACTCTTACTTGCCATATTCCATAGCAGCCAGACGTTTGTATCCGTTCAATCTCCATTTAGCATCGCTTTCAGTCTCTTCGAACAGACGTTCAGCATCAGCAGGAGCAGCCTTGATCAGAGAGTTGAAACGAACCTCACCCATCAGGAAATCGCGGAACTTAGAATAATCCGGTTCTTTGGAATCCAGCTGGAACGGATTCTTGCCCTCTTCCTCGAGCATTGGGTTGTAACGGTACAACTGCCAGTATCCGCATTCAACAGCCTTCTTCTCTTCCTGCTGTGATTTGCCCATGCTTGCTTTCAGACCATGGTTGATACATGGAGCATAAGCGATGATCAAAGAAGGTCCGTGATAAGCTTCAGCCTCTTTCAAAGCCTTCATATACTGAGCCTGGTTGGCACCCATAGCCACCTGAGCTACATAAACATATCCGTAAGACATAGCCATCATACCCAGGTCTTTCTTTCTGATACGTTTACCGCTTGCAGCAAACTTGGCAACAGCACCTGCAGGGGTAGATTTAGAAGACTGACCGCCGGTATTTGAATAAACCTCGGTATCCACTACCAGGATATTCACATCGTGACCGCTAGCCAATACGTGGTCAACGCCGCCGTAACCTATATCGTAAGCCCAACCGTCACCACCGAAGATCCACTGAGACTTCTTGGTGAAGTAGTTCTTCAGAGTCAGGATTTCCTTCGCAACCGGAGCTGTTTCCTTCTCCAGGGCAGCTGTCATGGCATCGCTCAGGGCCAGAGTCTTGTCTCCGTCGATATAACCTTCGATCCATGCATTGATGGCAGCCTGAGTATCAGCGTTGAAGCTGTTCATATTCTCTTCCATCAATCTTCTTGCTCTATCGCGCAGACGGTTGGCACCTTCAGCCATACCGAAACCGAATTCAGCGTTATCCTCGAACAGAGAGTTTGCCCAAGCCGGTCCGCGTCCGCTTGCATAATTTGTACAGTACGGAGTAGAAGGAGCGGAACCGCCATAGATTGAAGAACAACCTGTAGCATTGGCTACCATCATACGTTCACCGAACAGCTGTGAAATCAATTTGATATACGGAGTTTCACCACAACCGGCACAAGCTCCGGAGAACTCGAACAACGGCTGTACGAACTGTGAATTCTTCACATTGTTAGGCTCAACCACCTTCTTGTATCCCACCTTGCGGTCCATATATTCCCAACGGGCAGTTTCAGCCTCCTGAGTTTCCAGCGGTTTCATCACCAAAGCCTTGTTCTTGGCAGGACATACATCGGCACAGTTACCGCAACCGGTACAGTCGAGCGGAGAAACCTGCATTCTGAACTTCAATCCTGCCAGATCCTTACCGATAGCCGGTTTCACCTGAGTGTCGGCAGGAGCTGCAGCCACTTCCTCTTCATTCAACAGGAACGGACGGATAGCAGCGTGAGGACAAACAAATGCACATTGGTTACACTGGATACAGTTTTCAACTTGCCATTCCGGAACATTCACGGCGATACCGCGTTTTTCATATTTAGCAGTTCCGCTGGGGAAAGTACCGTCTTCATATCCGTTGAAAGCGCTGACAGGCAGGCTGTCACCTTTCTGTGCGTTCATCACGTCAACGATGTTGCGGATGAAAGCAGGACGGTTTTCGTCATGTTTTACCTCGTCGTCTTTCAGGTTCTTCCATTCAGCAGGCACAGTCACTTTCACCAGGTTGCCTTCCTTGCCACCTGCATCTACTGCAGCGTAGTTCATCTTCACGACAGCCTCCCCCTTCTTGCCGTATGACTTGTCGATAGCGGCCTTCATCTCTTTCACTGCCAATTCGTAAGGAATCACATTGGTGATTTTGAAGAAAGCACTCTGCATGATGGTGTTGGTACGGTTGCCCAGACCCAGTTCCTGACCGATTTTAGTACCGTTGATGATATAGAAATTGATATCATTTTCAGCCATATAACGTTTCATGTGGTTCGGCAGGTGTTTCTTGGTCTCTTCCTCGTCCCAGATAGAGTTCAACAGGAATGAACCGCCTTTCTGCAGCCCCTTCAGCACGTCATACATGTGGATATAAGCCGGCACGTGACAAGCCACGAAGTCAGGAGTTGTAATCAAATAGGTAGAACGGATAGGAGCGTCACCGAAACGCAGGTGAGAAGCTGTAAAACCGCCTGATTTCTTTGAGTCATAGGCGAAATAAGCCTGGCAATATTTGTCGGTAGCACCACCGATGATCTTGATGGAGTTCTTGTTTGCACCTACAGTACCGTCAGAACCCAAACCGTAGAACTTAGCTTCATAAGTACCTGCAGGAGTCATCTTCACATCCTCTTCTGCAGGCAGAGAGCGGAAAGTAACGTCATCTACGATACCCAGGGTAAACTGGTTTTTCGGTTCGTTACGTTCCATATTCTTGTAAACGGCGATAATCTGTGAAGGAGTTACATCCTTAGAACCCATACCGTAGCGTCCGCCTACAATCACCGGAGCATTCTCCATGCCGTAGAACACATCTTTCACATCCAGGTACAACGGATCTCCGTTAGCTCCCGGTTCTTTGGTACGGTCAAGTACCGTGATACGTTTAACAGTGGCAGGAACAGCCTCCATGAAATATTTTGCAGAGAACGGGCGATACAGGTGAACAGCGATAAGACCCACCTTCTTGCCGTTTGCGTTTTCATAATCGATAACCTCGCGGATGGTTTCCGTTACAGAACCCATAGCGATGATGATATTTTCAGCGTCAGCGGCACCGTAATAATCGAACGGACGATAGTTGCGGCCGGTGATGGCACTGATTTTAGCCATATAGTCGGCTACGATATCCGGAACAGCCTCCATGAATTTATTTGAAGCCTCACGTCCCTGGAAATAGATATCCGGGTTCTGGGCGGTACCGCGTGTAACAGGAGCTTCAGAAGTCAGCGCACGGTTACGGAAAGCCTGCAGGGCATCCATATCCACCAACCCCTTGACATCTTCCATCTGCAGCTCTTCGATTTTCTGGATTTCGTGAGAAGTACGGAAACCGTCGAAGAAGTTTACAAACGGGATACGTGATTTTATTGCGGTCAAGTGAGAAACAGCAGACAGATCCATTACCTCCTGAACAGATCCGGAAGCCAGCATAGCGAAACCGGTCTGACGTGCAGAATAGATATCCGCATGGTCTCCGAAGATATTCAAAGCATGAGAAGCCAGGGCACGGGCACTCACGTGGAATACGCAAGGCAGCAGCTCGCCGGCTATTTTATACATGTTAGGAATCATCAGCAACAGACCCTGTGATGCAGTATAGGTAGTTGTCAATGCACCGGCCTGTAAAGAACCGTGAACAGCACCGGCAGCACCGGCTTCTGATTGCATTTCCACCAGACGAACAGTTTCACCGAACATGTTCTTTCTTCCTTTTGCAGCCCATTCATCTACGTATTCAGCCATAGGTGAAGACGGAGTGATCGGATAGATGCAGGATACTTCGCTGAACATATATGCGATATGAGCAGCAGCGGCATTACCATCACAAGTGATAAATTTTTTCTCTTTTGCCATCGTTTTCAAATTAAACAAATACAATATATAATTAACATTCTCTCAATAAAAGACTTTTTCAATACATGAACCCTGCCAGCCAGAGCGGAATCACATTCCCTTTTCCCCGTTCGATCATATCCTCCATCACCACCACCGAGGAATCCCACTTCTTCTCCTTTCCCTCCTGGCACACCGCCACGCGGTAATGTCCGTCCACCAGAAAATCCGCCTGTTCTGTATAATTCATCCGTGCCACGGGGCACACCTGACTCAGGAAGAACAACTTGTTCAGCACGACGGGATCCACCTTGTCCAGGCACACGGCATTCAGCAGATTCGGATTGTGCACATACATCTTCTTCGGTTTCTTTCCGCAGTCATCCTCGCTTCCCTCCTCATACAGCAGCGTCAGCAGCCGGGCATTGTTCAGGTAATTCAGATAATTCATCACCGTAGCCCGTGACACACCGATCTCCGAACTCAGCTTGCTGACATTCACGCTGCACGACTTGTCGATAGCCGCAGCATACAGCAGCTGCTTCAGCTTCACCAGATACTTCAGCTCGATCTGGTTTGCATACGGGATATCGAACTCCAGCGTCAGGTTGATATTCTTCAGCAAATAGTCGATATGTGATTTCTGTTCCAGATAAATCGGATAATATCCATACTCCAGATAATTGTGGAAATGGGCGAGCGGCCGCACCTCCTTCAGGATATTCTCCACAATCTCTTCATGGTTCTCCACCATCTCCTCAAAAGAATAGATCGGGAAATCCTTGCCTGTCTCCAGCTCCAGAAACTCGCGGAAAGAGAGACCGTTCAGGTTGTACATATCCACCACCCCTTTCAGGTGCGGGTTCGACTTGATACGCACAATGGACGAAGCGGTAAACACAATCTGCAAATCAGGGAACGCATCGTAGCACTCTCTCAACTCCTTGTCCCAATCCGGATACTTGTGCACCTGATCCAGCAGCAGCACCTTTCCACCCAATTTGTAGAAATACTCCACGAAATGGAAAAGTCCGTCATGTACAATGAACAGATTGTTGATATTCACATACAGACACGATTTCTCCCCGCCATGGAACTCCCTTCCATAATCCAGCAGAAAACTCGTCTTGCCCACACCACGGCTCCCCTTCACGGCAATCAGCCTGCTGCTACGATCAATCCTGTCCAACAAACCGCGTCGGATGGAAAAGGTCCGTTCTTTCAGCAAAGTAGTATGTGTCTTGATTAAACTGTTCATTTTTTCTCTTTTGCAATGCAAAGATACAACGATTATCAACAAACTGCAATCTCAACATTGCAATTTTTACACAAAACTGCTATTTATACTTGTTATAAATAAGCCTACAAAAAGAACTTTCCACAAAAAAAAGAGATGACCTCCGGATCATTCGATCCCAAGGCCATCTCCTGTATATATATAAATAGGTATCTTCTACTTGTCGTTCATGGAAATCAGGAACTCCTCGTTCGACTCCGTTTTCTCCAGGCGGTCCTTCACAAACTGCATGGCCTCTACGGAATTCATGTCGGTCAGGTAATTGCGCAGGATCCAGATACGGTTAAGCACATAATCCTCCAGCAGCAGATCCTCGCGTCGGGTGCTCGAAGCGGTAATGTCCACAGCCGGATAGATACGCTTGTTCGCCAGCTTGCGGTCGAGCTGCAGCTCCATGTTGCCTGTTCCCTTGAACTCCTCGAAAATCACGTCGTCCATCTTCGACCCGGTCTCAGTCAGGGCGGTAGCCAGGATGGTCAGCGAACCTCCGTTCTCGATATTGCGGGCAGCCCCGAAGAAACGCTTCGGCTTGTGCAGCGCATTGGCATCCACACCGCCGGACAACACCTTGCCCGAAGCCGGAGAGACCGTATTGTACGCACGTGCCAGACGGGTAATCGAATCCAGCAGAATCACCACATCGTGTCCGCACTCCACCATTCTCTTCGCCTTTTCCAGCACGATATTCGCCACCTTCACGTGTCTTTCCGCCGGCTCGTCAAACGTAGATGAAATCACCTCCGCCCGCACGCTCCGTGCCATATCCGTCACCTCCTCCGGACGTTCGTCGATCAGCAGGATAATCAGATACACCTCCGGATGGTTCGCGGCGATGGCATTGGCGATCTCCTTCAGGAGCACCGTCTTACCGGTCTTGGGCTGCGCCACGATCAGACCGCGCTGTCCCTTTCCAATGGGTGCGAACATATCCACCACCCTCGTTGAAAGCGTAGCCTTTCCATTGCCGGTAATATTGAACTTCTCATTCGGGAAGAGCGGTGTCAGATGGTCGAACGGGATTCTGTCACGCACGGCATCCGGTGACTTGCCGTTGATTTTCTCCACCTTGATCAGCGGGAAATACTTCTCCCCCTCCTTCGGCGGGCGCACCGTACCCTCCACGGTATCGCCGGTCTGCAGACCGAACAGCTTGATTTGGCTCTGCGATACATATATATCATCCGGTGAATTCAGGTAATTGTAATCCGATGAACGCAAAAATCCGTATCCGTCCGGCATAATCTCCAGCACGCCCGAATTCAGGATAATTCCTTCAAACTCATAATACTTGTCCTTCTTGTCAAAGCGCATGCGGTTGCCGTTTCCATTTCCGTTCACATTCCCATTCCCGTTCGCATTGTCGCCTCCATTCTCGTTCCGGTTCTCCCCTTCATTCTCCCCCCTCGCCTCGTTCACACCCCCTTCATAGAGATTCGCCTCCATCATCGGCTGAGCCTGCACCATCTCCTCGGAGACTCTTCCTTCGTTTTCCTCCTCTCCGGGCACACCGAAATCCAGATCCTGTTCCAGCACATCCTGGTGGACAATATGGTATTTTCCTTTCTGTACGTTCTGCTTCTTTTTATACGGCTCGTTGCGTTCCTCGTTTCGCGGGCCCTGACTCTGTCTCTCCTCGCATTGGAACGTCTTCTGCCGGAACTCCTCCCGGCGCGGCTGGTCTTCGCGGCGTACCGCCTGCTCTTCCCGTTTCGGCTCCTGTGCGCCCGCATTCTCCATCTCATCAGCGGGTTTCACTTCCGGTTTTCTGGTCTCATTTCTCCGGTTGAACTTATTCACTCCGCCCTTCGAATCGCCCACCTTCTCCACGCCGGGTCTCATCACCCGCGCTCTCGGTCTGCGTTCCTTCTTCTCGGCGGCAGGCTCCTTCTGTTCGGCCCCGCCCTTCTCCACCACGGGAGTCTCCTGGGCAGCCACCAGTGCCTGCTGGTCCAGAATTTTATAGATCAGTTCTTGTTTTTTATAAGACTCGACACGTTTTATATTTAACGTTTTTGCAATTACCCGCAAATCTGCCAGTAATTTGTCATTAAGTTGCAGAATGTCGTACATAGACTATCTTAAGGATTAACTGTAATGTATATAATATTGTAGTAAAAAAATCACCTACATAGAAACAGGTGGAATTGAAACTGCGGCAAAGATAAACAATAAAATTCCAACTCACAAACAATCCCTCCTTTAAGATTCCCCACTTCTCAAAAAAATATCAAAATTTAACTCAAAAACCTTATTTTACGCCTTTAATGGCTCACTTTTTGTTAAATATTCCATGTCAAGAACGATTTATCACACTAATATTCGATTAAGTCGTAAATTTATTGTAAAATTGCAGTTTGAATTTCACACGATGAGATTACATAAAACAAGAGTGATAAACAAACATTTAATCAACAAAAAACAATGATGAAAAAATTAGCCTTACTTGCAGTGGTTGCTGCCTTCTGTCTTCCGACACAGGCACAAGACCAAACATCAACAGAAGAGGTTCGTCTTCCGGGTTATCGGACAACATTTGAGGCCAACAAATTTTGGCACAACTGGTTTGTATCAGCAAACTTCGGTGCAAACTCATTTTTCGGCGAAAACTCTTCAGATGCAAAATTCAAAAGCACCATCACTTTCATGCCTCAGATCGCAGTAGGTAAAATGTTCAATCCATGGTTGGGAGTACGCTTGCAGGGTGGCGGCGGTTCACTTCACGGTTTCACACCGGAGGCAAACCGGATGCTTCACATGCACTACATGCACTTACAGGCAGATGTAATGGTAGGATTGATTAACTTCTTCGCCAAATACAAGGAAGATCGCGTATTCGACCTCGTACCGTTCGTAGGTATCGGTGGAATGACCCGTAAAAAAGACCAGTCATTCACCATTCATGCAGGTATTCAGGGTAAATTCAGACTTTCAAAGCGTTTTGATGCCAACATCGAGGCACAGGGTCTGATCTTCGACGATGACATGGTAGTCAAAGGAGGTTTCCCGAATGACGGATTGGCAGGCCTGACAGCAGGTATCACCTATTACTTCAAAGGAAGAGGTTTCCGCGTAGCTCCGAAACGTGCTGACATGGATTGTCTGGCAGCCAGAAACCGTAAATTGTCTGACAGAATTACAGAACTGGAAAACCGTCCGGCAGAAGTAAGAGAAGTGATCAAGGAAGTGGAAGTACCGGCAGACGTAGAATTCAAGCCGTCAACCAACCCGTTCAAATTCAACAGCTCAAAAGTTGAAGACATCTACGAACCCTTGGTCTACAACCTCGCTCAGTACATGAAAAACAACGAAGATGCAAAAGTACGCATCGTAGGATACGCTGATAAATTCGGAACAGTACAGGTGAACATGCGCATCTCTCAAAAAAGAGCTGAAGCAATTGCCAACATCCTGACCAAAGAATACGGAATCGAATCAGACCGCATCCAGATCGAGTATGTAGGTAAAGAGAAACCTTACTACAAGAACAACAACAAATGGAATCGTTGCGCAATGATTGAGATTCTCAACAAATAACGTTCCATAGGACACCATAAGAAAAGCCGGTCGAAAGACCGGCTTTTTTATCTACCTACTTACTTGATTCCCAATAAAAATATGTCAGGCTACAAATACTCTTTGATATCCTGAATTTCCACCAGTTTATTTACAATCGCATAAATGGTCAGTCCTGCAGGGCTGTGTATCTGCAGCTTCCTTGCGATATTCCTTCTGTGCGTAATCACGGTATGTGCCGACAGGAACAGTTCGTCGGCGATTTCCTTGTTTGTCATCCCCTTCACCACGCAAGTAATGATTTCCTTTTCCCGGGCGCTCAACATCTCTTGTCCTCCGGTCTCCTCGTCTGCCTCCGTCATATTCATCAAATGATGCAACTTCTCCTTCAGCACCTCCTGGTCGTCATATAGGGAGAAAGTCTCGTCATAGCATTTCAGCATGGCGCTGTCGGCCATGGAACAAAGCAATGCCACACACTTCACGCCGGCATGCTTGCTGTTCTCCCTGAACTTCCTGACATCGAAAAAACCGGGGAAAGCCGGATTAATAATCAAAATTTCCGGTTTATGCAAACGCATACAATCCACCAGCGCTTCTTGGGAGACCACCTCGATAGGCAAGATTTTCATCCCCTGAATGCGCTTCAACACCAAAGCCAGTCCACTCCGGACAATCACCGAAGTCTCTGCAATGGCTACTTTTAAAACATCATCCTCTTGCATTATTCTGAACTTTCTTTTCCAATTCCATAATCAGCGGTACAAACATATAGTCCTCCACGTGACAATGCGATTCCAGATCCTTCTCGCAGGCATAGATATCAAACAGCACACTGTTCAGCAGGTTGCTGTTGGCCTGCACCGGATTATACTTCACCAGAATATTCTTCAGCTCCGTCAGCTTCATCTCGATCTGGTTATGTCTTCTCACATACACACCGATATTATATTTATCCGACAACTCCCCCTTCAGCAACTTGTCCACATATTCGAACACCACTCTGTTCTCATATCCCATGTGGATCTCCACCTCATGGACATAGGCGTCATAGAATTTCATCACCAGTTTCGTCACCTCATCCTCCGGACTGACAAAAGCCTCCATCAGCTTCTTTCGGATAGCCTCCAGTTTAAAGTCCAGAAAATACGAATGCGCCTGTTTCAGATAGTCCACCAACGCCTCGATAGAGAGGTCTTTTCTACAATCATCCGACACGCCGCACTCGTCATCCATAAAATTGACAACAGCCAGGAAAGTGCCCGTATGCACACCTTGTGCCTTACACACTTGTTCCACAGTCTGATTTCCAAATCCCAACGAAAGACCGAAGCGACTCATCACAAGCAACAGGTTATAATTCCCGCAAATCAAATCGCTCATCTTATCTGTTCCAGCATATTTCATATCCTCAATTCTTTTAAAATCTTATTAATTGGACAAATTACAACAATTATTCTTAAAAAAGCAAGCCCTACAAAAAGCGGCCGCCGCAGCAGGGCGGCGGCCGCAGGCTTGTTCTGCACAGGGAAAGAGACTCAATAGTTTCCTCTGCCCTCGTTCCACTTCCAGTCCCGCACCTCGGGCAGGTCCTGGCCGTAGG
>RCNI01000413.1_pt1 | contig 27140 bp, 35 predicted proteins | sample 2041151 | NCBI WGS metagenome assembly RCNI01 (sample SAMN09708214, study PRJNA481090) | feces metagenome | isolation source: feces | place: Antarctica: Albino Rookery | reverse complement strand
GCCGGTTGTTGGACATATCTGTGAAAAAAGTAATAATTGAGTCAATCCTAAATTCTGTATAAACTTATATTACAGGAGATATTCAAAAAATGCGGAAAATGTGGATGTGCGATTCCCGATATAAGAATTCCGAGGTCGGTTCAAGGTGAACCTACCTCGGAATTCTTTCGCTTGTGTTGCCTTGCGTTGCCGGATTATAAAGTATTTCGTGTTTTCTGAATTACTTCCTTATCTGGCGTATGCAGAAGAATTGTCCCTGTTTTGGGTTACATATGCAGTCACACACAAATTTGTACTCATCAGAGTGCATATTTGAAATAGGTGACGCATTTCTGCTCATTATCACCTCTACATCCAGACCGTATTTTTCAGCGTACTTTTTCATAATTGCTACGCTCTTGTCTACGTCCTGAACGGCAGAGGTGCGGAGATTTGCGATAATATACGGCTTCTTGGGGATAACATTAGGCGCGTCAGAGCCTTTCATCATGGTAAAGCAGCAGGTGGTTGACATAACCGCTTAACCAAAGGGGGAAACCTTCGGCATGATGCTCATTATCAGGGGATTAAAAAGCCACAGATTTCCAAGCAGCAGACGCATGGGAAAGCCCATACAGGGTGCCATCTGACGGAACATCTCCACCGCCTCCGGCTGAAGCTCCTTTCGGAAAGGACGCTTATGCTCAATCTAATTTGCAAAGGCAAAAAGTCTGGCAGTTGTGCTTCTTCTCGGCGGGGTGGAGCTATGACCGCCCCTGCCGCGAGCGGTAATTTTTAAATCAATATAGCCCTTTTCACAAAGACCCACTACCGCAAAGAGCCGGTCAATGCCGGGCATGGCTTCATCCATTACCGCGCCGCCCACGTCAATCACAAAGTCAAGGCGGATATTCTTTCCTTGCAGGTAGCGGACTGCTCCCGCAGCACCGTTTTTTCTAAGTTTTTATGGAGCAGGGGAAATTCCTTTTCCAGTACCTCATGGTACTTATAAAACTGACTTAAATCCTCGTCCCCGTTCTTGGAAACCGTGGGCACTGCTACCATTGCCCGCAGCTTTTCCTCTGCGGCTTTCAGCTCAGCAGGGGTAATTTCAGTGCGGCATTTCTCAGCGGGCTTTGCTTTCGTCAATGCGCTTCTGATAACCGCGGCAAGGACTAAAAGCAGGAATATCGCAAGAATTCCTAATAATATGTACAATATTATCAAAATTACACTTCCTTAGCTTCGCTCTGCGCCAGCTGTGCCATTTCTTTTCAATGGGGTGGAAGTAGACAACTACAAGCATTATGCTGCCTACGAGTATAGAGCAACAACGATGGAGGTGGAGTGAGAGAAAAAAGTGAAGGTAGGAAAGCGCAGTGGGAAAGCGGCAGTCGGAAAGAAGGGGGCATTGTAAAAACGAATAGGAGGGGAGCGAGAGCAAAGGAAGCACGAGTCTGACAGTGAGGAGGTACGGCAAATTAGGGCGGATAACTGTTAAAAAAGACGCCGGAATTTCCGGCGTCTGGCTTACATTATTAAATATATCTACCCTATTATATTATGCGCGGTAGCCGGTTTCTCTGTCTACCGGATTTTTCAGGGGACGGCCGTTGAGGAAGGCTGAGAGATTGTACTCAACTATATCCACTATATTCTCCAGCGTGTCGGGCAGGTGATAATAGCCGGATGCATGGGGGGTGATGAAGAGATTCGGCAGCTTCCACAGGGGACTGTCGGCGGGCAGAGGCTCATGCTCCAGCACGTCTACTCCGGCGGCACTGATCTTGCCGGTGGTGAGTACGTCATACAATGCTTCCTCAGACACCGCAAAGCCGCGGCCGCAATTTATGAATATTGCAGACTTCTTCATAAGCTCAAAGCGCTCGGGGGTGAAAAAGTGAGTAGTGGCAGGTGTTCCGGGCAGGATTGAAACCACTACGTCCGCCTGAGGCAGAACCTCGTCCGTCCTGTCGGTAGTATAAACCGCATCAACGCACTCGGGGCACTCGCTCATGCGGCGCTTTACGCCGATTACCTTCGCACCGATTGCTTTGCACAGTCTTGCAAGGTGCATTCCTATATCGCCGAGGCCGACTATGGCAACAGTGCTGTCAGCAAGGGATACTACGTTTCCTTCATCCGCCCACTGGGCGCGGAGCTGGTCATCTCTATACAGATGCAGCTTCTTCTGAAGCATCCAGATCATTGCAAATGTATGCTCTGCAACCGCCTTGCTGTATGCACCGGTTGAGTTTACAAGCAACGTTTCGGGGCGCAGTATTCCCTCGCCTACATATGCATCCGCTCCGGAGGAGCTGAGCTGCATAAGCTGGAGGCGCGTGGAACTTTTTATATACTGGGGAGGTACATTTCCTAAAATAATATCCGCATTCTGTACCTGCTCCTCAGTGACGGAGGCCATGTCCGTATACTCAAATACACAGCCCTCGCCGGCTTTCTCAATTCTGGCCTTATGGCCTTCGTTAAGGGGTAGAACTACTAAAACGCTTTTCATGTTTTCATCTCCTGATTTTTTTGAAAATATTATATCAGCAGATTTTTGGCTTGTAAATACACCACCTGTGCAGTTTTAAAAGCTTTTACATCATACTATTACATCTGCTTGCAAAAAATGAACAAACGACTTATAATAAAAAACTTGTATTTCTATGAAATACAGAAATCAAAAATACTTTTCAGGAGAAAAAAGCATGAAAAAACGCAGTATTTCTCTTATTCTGGCGGCTTTGCTGATTATGAGCCTGTTTGCCGCCTGCGGTAAGACAGCTGAAGCTCCCGCAGACGCACAGAACGAAGCGCCCGCAGAACCCGCAAAGGATGAGGTGGAGCTTATTGTTTTTGCCGCGGCATCTTTGCAGGAAAGCCTGACTCAGCCGGGTAGTTATATATACCTTATATCATTTAGAACACAATAACTTAAAAAAGGGTGTTAATTTTGCAGAAGAAATCTAAAATCATGATCGCTTTTATAAGCATTCTCGCTGTCATTATCTGCTCTTTTGCGGGCCTGCTCCTCAAAAGAAACAACGACCACAAATTCGGCTGCTTCGTTCTTACCCAAGGACCTTGGAGCACCGACGGCAACTGAGTTTCCGATGACGGTACAAGCTTTCTCCGGTGCAGCAAGGCGCCGGATATTGCTTTTGCCACTATTATGGCTCATTTTACCGTGGACGGTGAGGAGCATACCTTCCAGCTTAACTGCATTGAACGGCTCGCTTATCTGGACAGAACCGAAAACGGCATCATCGGGGAAACTTACTCCGCCCGCATGAAGCTTGACGGAAATGAATTCATACTTTATGATTTGGACAAAGACGTTTTCGGAAATGACGAGTTCCACTACTCCGGCGGCGCAGACTGATAAAGCTCAATAATAAAAATACGGTGCGCCGGAATGGCGTACCGTATTTTTTAGCAGGCGGGGAAGCTTTCGGGGCCTGCTGTTTCAATTTTTTTGATAAGTTTTCGGGGCGTTCTTGAGAAGAGAACTTTTTTACCGCATTTTGAAGTAAAAAGACACTCATAACCAAAATACATTATTAACCTAAACAAGAAATATATTCAAATATGTTTTATCCTTCGATGTTTCCACATTCAGTATCTACTACATATGCAGCATCTTCTTCGTCAGAACGGCTGCTTTCTTCTTCATTGAAAGCTGCGTAAATTTTTTCACTCATTTCCTCGTGTGCCTTTTTCTCGGCATATTTTTTCTTGAAATGATTTATGCCTTTAGGTATGATGTATAACGTACCCAAGATGCCAATAGATACGATACTACAAACAGCTACACCGTTTTTCATTCCATTGTCGTAACCGATTTGTTTGCCTTCTTCTTTGGCAAAACTAAAAATATTTTTTAGTCCGTCCAACATATTTCCGTCCCCGATAGTTTTAAGCGGGCTTGTTACATCGGGGGCTGCTGCGGATTTTTTGTTTAACAGCTGCTCAATTTGCGTGCTTTTGTTACTCATAGTGTGTCCTCCGTTTCAACAGATAATTTATTAATCAATTCTTTAAATTCATTGATAGCCAACTGATCTTCTTCGATTTGTTTATTAAGCTGACGAATAGTGTCTTCCTTTGTGTTAATGGCTTCCGTATATTTTTGAATTTCATTACGGAGAAAAGTAATTACATCTTCAGTTGAAATACGAGCTTGCTTTAATTGTTCTGTATCAATCAATTTATGCGCTATCATTCCGCCTATCATAGCTGTTGGCAGCATAACAGCTCCAACTAATGCCGCTCCTCCTAATGAGGTTTTTGCTATGGCAGCGTATTTAGGAGATTACTTTAAAAACTCACGAAGAGAAGCTTCGCACACAAGGTGACCGCTCTTTTTAGATTCTATGGATGCATCAAGCTTTTTTGTACGAATCCACCGGCGAACGGTTTCCGGATTTGTATTTAGCATTTCAGCTATCTCCTTTACATTGTAAAATTTCAAATTGACATCTCCTCCAGACTGCTAACATGATAACACAAAAATGTAGCATTAACAAGTGGAATGTGCTTGTAAATGTAGCATTAATAGAAAAGCTACATTTATAAAAAAATTTCCTGTATAAACGATGCCGTACATTAAAAGATGCATAATATTTTAGACCGTATATTTTTGATGTAGTAACTATTTTTGTCCAGAGAACTTTTCTAAAGAGTATTCTTGATTTGCCTGATGCTTCAACTAACGCAAAATTCTAATTTGGAAATTTTAAAAGAATATAGCGTAAAAACAGGGGCAATCCTTTTGAATTGCCCATTAAACTTTATGGTTTTAGAAATCGTTTCCGCCGCCGGAATAGTCGCCGTCACAGTCAAAATCAATGCCCGAACCGGAATCGTTATTGTTATCGTTGGGAGGACTGTACACACGGCTCACCGTGGTATGGGAAAATACGTCGTTTCTGAAGCTCAGATTAAGACCGCCGTCTACATAATTGGAGGCCTCGGCCTTGACTGCAACTGATTTCAGCTGCTGCTTTAAAATCAGAGTGACTATCAGGGCTATTACAGCGCCTATAAGCAGGCACAGCACAACGCCGAGCAGTATGACCACTACCTTATGAGAGTTAAAGGGACTGCCCGCAGCCATGCCCGCATAGCTCTCCGCCATGTCTACATATTTGCAGAAGCCGTTATACCAGTCGTCTTCACTGAAATAATCATGGAGGCGGTCAATCACATTATCCGTGTGCTCTTTGTTCATTGCCGCCTGAGCTGCTTTGCCGTGGGCAAGGAGATACATGTGGCGGTCATCCATGCTCATCATAAGCATGATGCCCTCTTTATTCTCGCCGATGCCTAAGCTGTTTGACTCATATATCACCTGTGCTGCTTCAAAATCCGTGCTATTGCCGGTGTCTTCCCGGTAATTATCGACCGTTACCAGATAGATGCCGCAGCCTACCTTTTCGGAGGCTTTCTTTGCCATGGCTTCAAGGCTTTCCGCCTGCTTCTGGGTGAGGAGATTATTATAATCCCTTACATAATCGCCCGTATAGCCCCCGTCGGCAAAGGCGGTTACAGACAGGGTCATGATAAGCAGTACAGCCATTAAAAGGCAGATTATACGTTTTTTCATTTCCCCGCCCCCTTACATGAAGAAATCCATGAGCCAGCGGCCCAAGGGTCCGGATAAAAACAGGCTCAGCACTGCACCCACTCCGGCGGTCAGCCCCCAGAACCATTTCCAGAAGCTGCCTTTATCCATGGGCAGGTTACCGACCAGCTTGCCGGTCTGTCCGTTCATGGCAAAAAGATAGTTTTTATCATTCCATTTAGTAGAGAGCAGCCACACCGGCATGAGAGCATAATGCACGTCACTGTCCTTGAGGCTTATATACTGCCCCATGGAGTGAACTTCCTCATAGCCGATTACTGTCTTGCGGAGCTCATCCTTCACAGTCCGGCTGCAGCGCTGCTCCGCACGGTCAAAGACCTTGGCAGCGTCCACATCATATTTATCTGCCATGAAGCCCGGCAGGTAGGAGGGGGAAAACTCCTTCAGGGCACTGTAATCAAATGGCTCTATGGAATCCATATAGTCATCCGGCATCTTGCTTGAGCCGTCCGCCGGTATCTTCTCAAATCTCATGGAGCCGCTGCGGTAAATGCTATAATGGTCGGTCTCGGTGACCAGATAATCCCCGTCACGATAGCTGCGGATATTCGCTCCTGCATAGCGCATTTCGCCGTCCACATCCATATCGAACAGCCAGAACGGCACATAAACACCCTTTATCTCCTCAATATGGTTCTTGTCCTTGAAGGTTTTGGGCAGAAAAATTTTGCCGTTATAGTGCTTGGTAAGCGCCTCGACAGCCTCTTCCTTAGTCAGCTTGAAGGGCAGAACATAGTCGGGCCGCTGCACACCCTCAAATTTTTCGGGCATGATTGCGGGATTGCCGCAATAGGGACAGCTGGTGGCGGAGGTTGTCTCATCGCAGATAAGCTCTGCGCCGCAGCTGGGGCAGGTGTATACCCTCAGACTGTCGTTATCTACGCCCCAGTCCGTGTCGGTTTCACGATTTTCCCAGCTTCTGCTGTTTTCTGCCTCGCTGAATTTATCTTCCGCTGCGCCGGTTTCTGTGCTGCTTTCGCCGGCGGGCTTTACGTCCTCAAACCGGGAAAGCTCAAAGTCTGAGCCGCAGTAATCGCACACTAATTTGTTTTCCTTACCGTCGTAATGCAGTGATCCGCCGCAGGCGGGGCATTTGTAATTCTTTACATCAGTTTCCATGAAATCACCCCTCTTTTTTTCATTTTACCTGTTTTTTCCTGCATTGTCTATCCTTTTTTGCCCTGTGAGGGAGAATTTTGCGGAGGGAGAGGGGAGTTTTGCAGTGGGAGATTTGGAGGGAAAAAGAGGGAGAAAAAGGTGGGGGAGAGCGGGAAGCTCTCGGATGGCGGTGCGGGTAGGATTTGAGATATTGGGACAGAAAGAGGTTGGGGGGAGGAGAGAAAAATGGATTGGGTGAGCGGGTGCGAGGGGGGGAGAGGGAAATCGGAGTGAGAAGGCGGGGAAATGAATGAGCACAGAGGCGGAAAACCATGTTGAATTACATAAAATTAAAACAAGTGCGGGAGGGATTGCATTTTAATATGGTGAGATTTAGGAAATTGCTCTATTGAACTTAGAGCTTGTATGCAATATAATAATTAAAAAAATGGATGTGCTGGGCTGTGTCAACAGAATTCAAAATGATGTGTTCTCCCTTGACGAAATGTACGCTTTTGAAAGTGAACTTAAATTTGCCCACCCACTGAACAACAGCATTAAGCCAATAATCCGACAGCAATTACAATTCCTGCGGGACAGAGGCTTTGTGGAGCTTCTGGGTAACGGCTTATACAGAAAGGCGGACTGATTGCCATGAAAAAATTTACAGTTATAATCGAAGAAACCATAGCGGGGGAATTCCCGATAGAGGCAGAAGATGAAGCTGCTGCCCTTCTTGCTGCACAGGAAATGTACCTCAGCGGACAGCTTGTTTTATGCCCCGGCGAGGTTCAGGGCAGGAAAATTGCCGTTGCCGGGGATGATAATCAAGCCTCGGACTGGATTGAATTTTGAATTTAATACATATAACAAAAAGCTCCGGATTTTTTATCCGGAGCTTTCTTCTTTACTATTTAGTTTAAAGCAGCATTACCCCTGCTTTTTCGCAGGCTTCGGTGGTCTCCTGATCCCAGATTGAGGCCTGTACCTCGCCTATATGGCACTTTCCAAGCAGCAGCATGGACAGTCTTGACTGCCCGATTCCGCCGCCGATTGTCTGGGGAAGCTCATTATTTAAAAGGCTCTTATGATAGGGGCAGGCACGTCTTTCGTCGTGGCCGGAAACCCGAAGCTGATAATCCAAGGTCTCGCTGTCTACGCGAATTCCCATGGAGGAAAGCTCCAAAGCACGGTCAAGCAGCTCATCATAAAACAATATATCGCCGTTCAGCGTCCAGTCATCATAGTCAGGCGCTCTGCCGTCATGGGGCTTGCCGGATTTCAGCGCGCCGCCGATTCCTATTATAAACACTGTCTTATGCTCCCGCACGTACAGCAGCTCCCGCTCCTTGGCGGGCTTATCGGGATACATGTTCTCTAAGTCCTGAGAGGTCACAAAGCTCACCTGTCTGTTGAGCTTTCCGAGGCTCTGGAGCTGAGGATATATGGCCTGCATGGTGTCCTGAGTATCACATATGGCGGTCACTATATCTATAACCGTTGATTTCAGATAATCTATATTCCGGTTCTCCGGCAGCATTATCTTCTCCCAGTCCCACTGGTCTACATACACAGAATGAATATTATCCAGCTCATCCTCGTCCCGCCGTATGGCGTTCATATCCGTATATATGCCCTTGCCCGGATAAAATCCGTAACGCTTCAATGCAAGACGTTTCCATTTTGCAAGGGACTGCACCACCTGCGCCTTATGGTCAGAGCGCAGTATATCAAAGCTTACCGGACGCTCAACGCCGCTCAGGTTATCATTCAAGCCGCTGGCTTCATCTACAAACAGCGGTGCCGATACTCGCTGTAAGTTCAGCAGCGCCGCCAGTCTATCCTCAAACAGCCGCTTTAACAGGCTGATCGCTTTCTGTGTATCATATATCGAGAGCCGACTCTTGTAGCCTGCGGGAATAAACGTGTCCATATTATTTCTCTTCCGAGAGCATCTCCACTATGCGCTGATAGTAACCCTCTGCGTCCTTTCGGAAATTTTTTTCAATCTTCTCTGCCTGCTCATCACCTGAGCACAGAAATCTGAGGCTCAAAACCTCACCCATGCCGTCCGACATGCCTAAATTCACCATGCAGCCGCTTTCCGTCTGCTCATGCTCCGCTTTCAGCATCGCCGCACGCTGAAGCTTTCTTGCCACCGGCTCCAGCAGCTTCTCCGCCTTACTGCGCACAGAATAGGGCAGGCTGCTGTCCACGGCGTCTGAATTACGCGCGCCCTTCTCTGTTATACGGTAGCCTTCCTCAGTCTCCTCTACGTGGCCCGTTTCCACAAGCTCACTCAGACAATCGGAATAATCAAAGTACCCGATTCCACCGTCACACTGGCATAGCTCCATCAGCGTTTCCGGATCTACCACTCCGGGCAGACGGCGCAGTATGAAGAGAATAAGAATTTTGATGTCTAATTTTTCATGTATAAAACCCAACGCCATATTTTCAACTCCTTTTTATAAGAGCGTAATTCCTTTTTCCTATCGCCGCCCGAAGGGGCGATTTCCTTTATTTTACAGCGTACTGATTAAAAAATATGTCCGAAACGGACACCTTCTATACTTTTTTCTCGGTTCGCATGTTTACTAAAACTGCCGCATACTACTATATATAGTTATTATACTAAATTGTACCGTTTTTTCAAGTACAAATTAACAGAGCGGGCTTTCCCGCATAGACTGTATTGAAATACTTTTTCAGGAGGTATGACTATGGCTGAAAAGAATATGCCGGGGACCGCGGATAAAAATTCCTGCATCCGTGAAGCGGTCTGCATCAACACCCGGAAAATTTTCGATTCCTGCAAGGATAAGGACTGCGTGGAGGACCTGAGAGTTTATCCCACCGTTTCAGGGCAGTCTATTATTGAGCGGGTTATCTCTATCCGCCCGAAATCCGCCGAACTCCTTTACGTTGACGTGAAGGTGGAGCCTGTCTCCTTTAAGCGGGGCAACTACACCGTGGACTGCACCTACTTCTACAAGCTGGTGGGCGAGTGCTTCCCCGGCGGGGAACTGGTTCAGGGACTCACAGTATTCCATAAGCGGGTTATGCTCTTCGGCAGCGAAGGCAAGGTCAGAAATTTCAGCTCCTGCGATAAGGCTGAGCACTGCCAGTGCGACATGCCGGTTGCTGCCATTAACGCCGTTGACCCCATTGCCCTCTCTATGCGGCTCTCCGATGAAGCCTGCTGCGGCGGCTGCGACGGGGATATGGGACAGATTCCTTCCTTTATCGCCTCGGCTTTCCCCGAAGAACTGGTCACTGAGGAGAAAAACCGCCGCTGGTATGCCACCATCGGTCAGTTCAGCATTATCATGCTGGAGCGGAACACTCAGCTCCTGATCCCCGCTTACGACTACTGCCTGCCCGACAAGGACTGCCCCGGCTCCGGCGACGACGATCCCTGCGAGCTCTTCGGCAGAATACGCTTTCCGGTTGAGGAGTTCTTCCCGCCCGATGAGGTCTGCTCCTGCGAGGAATATCGGGGCCTGCTGGAGAAAAAGTGAGAAAGGTTTAAGACATATTGTATGACGCCCCCGGTTTAGCCGGGGGCGTTTGTGGCTTGGGGGGATTTGGGGAGAGGGAGGTTTTGGAGTAGGTTTGCATGGGGGAGGGGATTGTGCGGAACGTAATGCGGGGGAGGTGGATGTATGAAGGGAAACAGGGGAGGAGGATATGCGGAAGTGGTTCCGGGGGTTGTTTCTACATACACCGCGATTTAAAGTTTTGCAGTTTAAATCGCGAGCGAATATAACTGGGGACACGGTAATGTTTAGACCATTTTTAGGCTCCCCTTTGAAGGGGAGCTGCCGCCGACAGGCGGCTGAAGGGTTGTATGTAGGATACGGTTCAGTTCTCAGCTATTTGTGCCTTTTGTACTTTGAACATCTGAAATGCGATTTAAAGTTTTACAGTTTAAATCGCAACAAGAGATAACACAGGGGAAAAATATTTAGTCTGTATAGGTTTGCTTTCTGCCTCGGTGCAAAGATGTAACGTGCCGGGCAACCCTTCCGTCACGGCTTCGCCGCGCCACCTCCCCTTGAAAGGGGAGGCTTAGATAGGAAACTTGACGTTCGGCAGTCCTTTACATTAGGGATTAAGCTTCCCCTTTTTAATACGCTACAAATTTGCCGTGATTTAAAGTTTTACAGTTTAAATCGCGGCGTGATAATAAAACTTATAATAGAATTTGTGCGCCGGAGAATTTGTGCGCCGGAAGATTTGGGCGCCGGAAGATTTGGGCGCCGGAAGATTTGGGCGCAGGAAGATTTGGGTGCAGGAGGATTTGGGTGCAGGAAGATTTGGGTGCAGGAAGATTTGGGCGCAGGAAGATTTGGGCGCAGGAAGATTTGGGCGCAGGAAGATTTGGGCGTTGGAAGATTTGGACGCAGGAAAACTTTTTCGTAGGAAAATTTAAATCAGAGCTTGGAGGCGGCGGGTTCATCAACGTACACGGTTACGTTTTTGGGGATTTGAAGGAAGGCGGCGGGCCAGCGGCTGTCGTTGCGGCCGTAGAGCATGTTGAATACCGGCTCGGCTTTTTCTTCTCCAAATGCCAGAACTATCTGCTCCCTTGCATCGGTTAAATTCTTGATGCCCATGGTGAGGCCTGTTTCGGGCACGTTTTCTATGCCGCCGAACTCCTCCGCAAGCTCTGCTCTGGTGGGAGCGGTGAGCTTCTGGGCGTGGGTCAGTGTCATAAACTGGGTGCCCGGCTCGTTGAAGCCTATGCGGCTGTCTGCGCCTACGCTCATTATGGCAAGGTCTATGCCGCCCTTTTCCTCTATGACTTCATCATAGATTCGGGCGGTGAGGGAATTTATATAGCACACATTATTGTCGTCTATATCCACGCAGTCAATGAATTCATCAATTATCGGGTCTTTCAGATACTTGCCGCGGGGAGCAATTTCATAATCGCTTATGAGGAAAACGGATGCATCTGCAAAGCTTACCTCTTCCTCGGCGCTCATGTCGGCAAGCCGCTGATACAATTCACGGGTGTCTCTGCCGCCCTCTATGGCCAATACCGCTTTGGGCTTTTCCTTTAATAACTCCTTTACACGCTGGGCTGCGGCCTCGGCGGCATCATGCTTGGGTAAAATGACAGTCTTCACTTAAAGTCACCTCATTAAAATATTTTTTGAAGATTTTGGTTATATTCTTATAAACACTGTCCCCCTTTCGGGGACAGACAAGGAGCAAATTATGGCAATCATTATTATCAGAACTTTTATAATATATTTTGTCCTGCTGGTCACCATGCGCCTTTTGGGCAAAAGACAGCTGGGGGAAATGGAGCTTTCCGAATTCGTGCTGGCTTCTCTCGCCGCAGATCTGGCTTCTCAGCCCTTGCAGGACATTGAAATCCCACTGATTAACGGCCTTGTGCCTGTTCTGGTTTTATTCTGCACGGAAGTGATTTTAACCGGCGTTACAATGAAAAGCTCTAAATTCCGCGCCGCCGTCTGGGGTAAGCCCAGCATCATTATTAAAAAAGGCAAAATCTGCCAGAGGGCTATGGCGAAAAACAGGCTCACGCTGGACGAGCTTACACAGAGACTTCGCGCCAAATCCTGTCTTGACATTTCCTCGGTTGAATATGCCGTTCTGGAAACCGACGGGACATTGAGCCTCATCCTCTTTCCCGACATGCGGCCGCTTTCCGTTTCGCAGGCGGGAGCCGAAGCCTCTAAAGGGGGTTACCCACGCACCGTCATTTCCGATGGGCGGATTATTGACGAAAATCTTCAGGGACTGGGGCTTGACCGGAACTGGCTTCAAAAAACGCTTTCCGAACTGGGGGAGAGCAACGCCGAAAAGGTTTTCTTCCTCAGCGTAAACGAATTCGGTCAGACCTACTTTGCCCGAAAGGAGAATGCACAATGAAAAAAGAAATCGGGGCGGCGGTGCTGCTCTCTCTGCTCATTATCCTGAGCCTCTTTAACTGCGCCTACATCTCTAAAGGCACGGAAATCGTCTGCGCCTATGCCGGAAACGCAAAGCTTTTGGCCCAGAGCGGCGATCTTGCGAAAGCCGACAGAGAGTTTCAAAAAGGCCGTGAGCTTCTTTTGCGCCGACAGCGCTACGCCGGAATTTTCCTCCGCTGCGACGAAACGGCGGAAATCACTGACATTTTCTTCGACGCGGACGATGCCGCCTCAAGGGGGGACGGACAAAGCTACGCCATTATCTGCGACAGGCTATGCTTTAAGCTCCGCGCCCTTGCAGACATGGAGAAAATCAGGCTGCACAATATTTTCTGATACAGTCAAAAAACAATTAAGCTGATATATTCTAAATTTAAAAGCCTTCGGGAATGTTCCGAAGACTTTTTTTTATACCTTAAATATTCTTTGGTTCCTTATCGGACAGCATCTTTCTCAGCTCATCCATAAAGGTATTTATGTCCTTAAAGCTGCGGTAAACCGAGGCAAAGCGCACATATGCAACCTCGTCTATATCCTTAAGCTCCTGCATTACAAGCTCACCTATCTCAGAGCTTTTGACCTCTTTTTCAAGTCTGCTTTGCAGCTCACGCTCTATCTTCTCGGCTATGGCGCTTATATCGTTCATGGCGATAGGACGCTTATCACAGGCACGGGAAATGCCGTTTATAAGCTTGGAGCGGTCAAAGGACTGACGGCTGCCGTCACGCTTGATGACCATTAAATTCAGAAATTCCACCGTTTCATATGTGGTGAATCTTACTCCGCAGCCCAGACACTCACGCCGGCGGCGGATACTGTACCCGTCCTGAGCGGAACGGGAGTCAATAACCTTGCTGTATTCATTGCCGCATACGGGACACTTCATATCTTTATTTCTCCTAACCAGTCTACATATTGTATTTATTATAACACATCATTCATCATTTTTCCAGATTTTTTCTTAAATCCAAAGCTTTTTTGCCCTCCTTCGGCCGGGCTTGGCGGGGCTTGCCTATATACAAGTACAAATACAGCTACAACTGCAACAACATATACAAGTACAAAGAGAAGGCTGCGCGCGGGAAGGGCTTATTGCAGGGCTTAGAGCTTTGACATTATGACCAGCAGAATTCCCGCCTTGAAGCTTACCTCCGCTTCCTCCGTTGTCCATTCATTGCTCACGCCCAGAGGGAAGAAGGAAGTCAGCTCACCGTTATGAAGCTCATACTTTACGCCCTTTAAGCTTAAATCCTCACAGCGCTCGCTTAATGAGAAAAATGACAGGGAATATCCCTCACGGCGCTTCAGGTGATGAACACCGGGGAGAAGGTTATACATAATGTTATTACTATCTGTTATATCTAATACTCCGCCCTCATTGGCTGCATAGGCAATGGATTGCAGATTTGCTACCAGATGATCCATTCTGCCCCCTAAGGCACAGCGCAGGGACAGGTGCTTATAGCCCATTTTTAAGGCCTGTTTTATGGCAAGCATTGTGTCCGTATCGTCTTTTTCAGGCTTGCAGCGGTGCACCTCGCAGTTTTTAACTTCGCCGGAGTAGGAATCAAAATCACCTAAGGTTAAATCCGGCGTTATGCCGCAGTGCACGGCGTACTCATAGCCCTTGTCGCAGGCTATTATATAATCACTATCTGTATAATCTTCTACCGGAGAAAACTCCCCGCCGGATATGATAAGGCAGCGTTTTTCCACTTTTTCACGTCCCCTTCTGCGTTATTGCTTTTAATTATAGAACAGCTTGCAGTATGTGTCAACATTCTCTCATACGGATAAAAACAGGTATCATTTTATCTCTTGACGAGAGCAGCCTGCCGATGTATTATCCCGCCAGTCAGAAAAGGAGTGATGTAAGCATATGTGCGATAAGGTGAGCTTAAGTGACAGCCGGCGAGTAATATCGGCGGAACAGCTTAAAGTGCAGGTCGAAGATTATATCGCCCAGTGCAGCAGCGCAGAGCTTTTCCCCGACTACGCCGGTATGAGAGTCTTTTTGGGGCTCAGCCGGAAAGACATTGAAGAAATTTCACAGGACGAAAAGTGCAGAGAAGTTCTGGATTACGCCGCCGACTGCCGGGAAAGCTGGCTTGTGCGGAGGATGACGCAGGACAACAAGGTCACTACCGGCTGCGTTCACGCCCTGAAACAGAGCGAAAACGGCGGCTACACCGATAAGCCCCAGAGCGACAAAAAGCTTATCGTGGAGTTTTCCGGCAACATTACGCCGGAGGATTTTCAGTAAATTTTCAGCATTAAAGAGGGTGAGGAAACGGAGAAAAAACAGGGCTTTTACAAAAACGAACAGGGGGTCACGGTCTGGGAACCGGGGGCGGCCAACCCTAAACAGAAGCTTTTCTACCGCTCCCGCGCCCTCTACACCGCTTACGGCGGCGCTAAAGGCGGGGGCAAAACCCACGCTGTCCGCACAAAAGCCATAGGCGGCGCTCTTTTAAACCCCGGTATCAGAATTCTCATTATGAGATGCACCTACCCCGAGCTGGAGGAAAACCACATCAGGCCCATTGTTAAAATGCTGCCGCCGGAGGTGGGGAGCTACAACGGGTCTACCCATCTGCTCACCTTTCAGAACGGCTCCACTATCCGCTTCGGACACTGGAACGGCGAGGCCAGCGAGCAGGAGTACAACGGGCAGGAATACGACTGGATTTTTATCGATGAGGCTACCCAGTTTTCCGAGCGCGCCTTTAACTTTCTGGGGGGCTGTCTGCGAGGGGTGAACGACTTTCCCAAACGGATGTATCTCACCTGCAACCCCGGCGGTATAGGGCACAACTGGGTGAAGCGGCTCTTTATCGACTGCCGCTACAAAACCGACAGCGACAACCCGGAGGAAAACGAAAATCCCGAAGCTTACAACTTCATTTTCGCAACCGTTGAGGACAACGAGCCGCTTTTAAAATCCTCTCCCGGCTACCTCAAGGCACTGGCCGGTATGCCGGAGGATTTGAGGCGGGCCTACCGTTACGGCGACTGGGACGCGGTGGGCGGTAACTATTTTAAAGAGTTTTCCATGAAAACCCACGGCTTTAAGGATTTTAAAATACCGCGGCACTGGCTTTTATACCGCAGCTTTGACTACGGACTGGACATGCTGGCGCTGGGATTTTTTGCCGTGGACGAGGACGGGCGAAGCTGGTGCTTTCGGGAATTCTGCCGCAAGGGGCTGATAGTATCTCAGGCGGCGGAGGAAATCCTGAACCACAGCCTGCCGGGGGAGGATTACGTTTTTACCTGCGCCCCGCCGGATATGTGGTCGAGGCAGAAGGACTCCGGCCGGACAATGGCGGACATTTACATGGAGCACGGCATCAACATTATTAAATGCGACAACAGCCGTGTTCAGGGGCATTTGCTTTTAAAAGATATGCTCCGGCCTCTGCCCCTGCGGGATAATTTCGTTCGCAGTCTTTTTCCCGAGGGACAGGCACCCGATACTCTGCCGGGGCTTATGTTTTTTGAAAGCCTTGCCCAGACCCCCGAAAACCTTATGAACATTCAGGCCGACAAGCTCGACCCCAACGACTGCGCCAAGGAGCCGCATAACCTCACCCATACGGTGGATATGCTCCGCTACTACGCCATGAGCAGACCTTTAGCGGCGCAGCCACAGAGTGAGCAATGGCCCGATGAGGACGAGGGGGAAGAAAGGGATTACGACGAATTTATGACGGGAGAAGCTTAATTTACGAAAGGAGATACGGAAATTGGAGATTATTATTCTCATTCTCATGCTGCCCGCGCTTTTACTGCCTGCCCTTGAGGGGAGACAGGTGGAAAGACTGGAAAAAGAAATCGAAAGGCAGGAAAAACGGCTTTCGGAACTGGAAAACCGCTATTCCGCCGAGGCTGCAGAGGACTTTGAGCAGGCTTACGCCAAGGGCCTTGCGGGCATTATGGCGTACAGCCTTAAAGAGGCCGGACGGGAGGAGGACATTATATGAAAGGCTTTGATTTTCTGCCGCAGCACTGCAATGCTCCCGGCCCTAAGGGCGTATGGGAGCTTTACGAAAAAGCTTTAAGCTTTAACAGCTCAATTAAGCTTAACGAAACTGTCCGTGTAAACGAGAATTTTTACATAGGCAAGCAGTGGGAGGGAGTCGAATCCAAAGGGCTGCCCACACCTCAGTTTAACTTTCTTAAACGTGTGGTGGGCTTCATCGTGGCGACCATTACCACCGACAATGTGCATGTAAATGCCTCACCCCTCAGCGCCCCGCCTCACTCTGATGCGCTTTCCATGCCCGCCCGTATCGTCAACGACGAGTTCGAGGCTCTGGCGGAGCAGAACCGCTTAACTTCGCTTTTGCGTGAATTTGCCCGCAACGCCGCTGTTGACGGCGACAGCTGCCTTTACACCTACTGGGATGAAAATCTTGAAAACGGCAGCGATTTCAGGGGCGGAATTAAAACCGAGGTGGTGGAAAACACAAGAGTGTTTTTCGGCAACCCCAACGACAGGGGCGTTGAGTCTCAGCCCTACATTATAATTTCAAGCCGTGACATGGTGCCGAACCTTCGCCGCCGCGCTAAGGAAAACGGCTTTAAGGATTTTTCGGCCATTGCCCCCGACGAGGATGAGCGCTCTATTGACGCGGCAAAGCGCACCGACGATAAGGCCACCCTGCTTCTGCTTCTCTGGCGTGACAGGGAGAGCGGGCACATTTTCGCCTACGAGTGCTGCAAAAGCTGCCCCGTAAGTCCGGTGCGGGATACAGGGCTTTCCAGATACCCGATCTGCTGGCTCAACTGGGACTATATTCAGGACTGCTACCACGGGCAGGCTATGATAACCGGCCTTATTCCAAACCAGATTTTTGTGAATAAGATCTGGGCGCTGTCCATGTTGTCCTTTATGAAAACCGCTTATCCCAAGTACATCTACGATAAGACACGCATTAAAAACTGGGATAACCGGGTGGGTTCTGCCATCGGCGTCAACGGCGGGGATGTGAATTCCGTTGCTAAGGTCATGGATCCGGCGGTAATTTCTCCTCAGATAAGCCAGTTTATTTCCCTTGCCGTTGAGCAGACGGAGCGCAGTCTGGGCGCAACCTCTGTTGCCCTGGGCGACACAAGACCGGACAACACCTCCGCAATAATCGCCCTCCAGCGCGCCGCCACCACTCCCACCGAGCTTACAAAACAGAACCTTTACCGCTGCGTGGAAGAGCTTTTCCGTATTTATCTGGAATTTATGGGAGAATATTACGGCATCCGCACCGTGGACGGCGAGGGCGGGGAGCTTATGGCTTTTGACTTCGCAAGTCTTAAAAATCACCCCATGCTCTTAAAGCTGGATGTGGGCGCAAGCTCTTATTACAGCGAGATTGCGTCTCTTCAGACTCTCGATAAGCTCCTTGAGGGCGGTCACATCTCAGCCCTCCAGTACCTTGAGCGCATCCCCGACGGCTACATCCCCGGCAGACGCGCCCTGATCGCTGAGCTTCAAAGTGCAGAAAGCAGCGGGGAGGAGGTTTTGCCGGAGGAAGATGAGCTGGGACATTTTGTTTAATTCAGGAGGAATGAATATGGAAATCATGGGAATTACGGCAATTTCATCTATCACCGTCATCTGCTATCTGGCGGCTGAGCTGTGCAAGGCCCTTGGCCTTAACACCAAGTGGCTCCCCGCTGTGTGCGGCGTTGCGGGGGCAATTTTAGGGGGCATCGGCATGTACGCAATGCCCGATTTTCCCGCAAACGATATTATCACCGCCCTTGCCGTGGGCATAGTTTCCGGACTTGCCGCCACCGGCGCAAATGAGTTTGTAAAACAGCTCTCAAACAAATGAGTGGGGAAGAGTTCGGAGGGCTTGAAGGCACTATCGCCAGAATTGACGCTCGCTGCCGCTCAAATTCTCACAGAATTGATGAACTGGAAAACTCCCAGCAGGCAATGACCGAGCTTGCCCTTTCCGTGCGGGAAATGACTACCGAGCAGTGCAACATGAAGGCCGACTTGGGGGAGGTCAAAACCGATGTGAAGCTCCTGACCCAGAAGGCCGGACGGCGTTGGGACGGTCTGGTGGATAAGGCTGCATGGCTGCTGGCAGGCGCCCTGCTCAGTTACGTGCTGGAGCAGGTGGGGCTGTGAGAGGGAACGTAGGGCGCAGCGGCGGTTAGGACGCAATTTTTCGGACGGCTGTTTTTGAAGAAAGGCTATGCAGCGGAACCATTGCATAAAGCCTCCCCTTTGATGGGGAGGCGTCACGGCAAAGCCGTGACGGAAGGCTTGGGGACGAGGGAGCTGTACTTTACTTTCGGACGGATTACTTTTGAACCGGCGTACTTTAACTATTATCCCAAATGAACACTTTTGTTGGATTGACTTGTACCGCGATTTAAAGTTCAAAGCTTTAAATCGCAACGACAGATAATAAAACAGAAAGAAAAATACTTCATTCTGACTTTTTTATTAACTTTTTCATACAACTACTCACACACAGGAGAATGACTATGAATGAAATGTACGGTGCGCCTGACATGGGCGCAGAGGAAAATTCCGGGGATTTTGACATGGAATCCGATTTCGCAGAAGATTTTGATTTCTTCCCGTCAGAGGATGATGCGGAAAACAGTTCCGCTGATTTCAGTCCTGATGACGAAGAAACAGAGGACAATTACCGCCGTAACACCGACGGTGACTGGCCTGAAAACTGGGAGGATGAGCGCCCCGAGGCGGACGAGAAATTCACCCTCCGCCACCTTGGCGTTACCCGTGAGGTGGGGCGGGACGAGGCTTTAAGCCTTGCACAGAAAGGGCTTGACTACGACCGCATCCGCCGAGAGCGGGACATGATGCGGCCCCGCCTTGAGGGCCTTGAGCAGCTGCTTTCAGCCCTTTCGGAGAAAAGCGGCATGGATGCATCCGCGCTTCTCAGAAAAACCAGAGCCGCCGCCATTATCCGTGCAGCCGAGGAAAAGGGGGAGAGCCTTTCCGAAGATGAGGCCATGGAGCTTGCGGGGGAGGACAGCCCATATAACCCCGAACACGCCGAGGAAATGCGCCGCAGGGAGAGTATTCTTGCCTTTGCACAGCGCTTTCCCGATGTTCCCGCAGATGAAATTCCGCAAGCCGTCTGGCAGGATTTTCTTGCCGGAGGGGAGCTTTCATCCCTCTACGCCATGGAGGAAAACGGCAGGCTTCGGCGCAGAGTTTCCCAGCTTGAACAGCGGGAGAAAAATCATTTCCGCTCAACCCGCAGCCGCCGCAGCGCAGGCGAAAGCCCTTCACTCAGCTTTGAGGAGCTGTGGAACAGCGGCGACTGACACATTTTAAATTCTTAAGGAGAAAAAATTATGCCTACTATCAATCTTGCTACTAAATATTCTACCGTTCTGGACGAGAGATTTTCCGGAAAATCCCTCACCGACGCATGGTGCGGCACCGACTACGACTTCGACGGTGCCAACGCCATTAAGGTCTGGACTATCGGTCAGGGCGTAATCGGTGACTACGATCCCACCGCCACAGCCAACCGTTTCGGTACTCCCACCGAGCTTTCCGACGAGCTGAACACCTACACCCTGAGAAAAAAGCGCAGCTTCACCCATACTCTTGACATCACCAACGTTAAGGATCAGGAGAACGTGAAAAAGGCTAACGCCGTGCTCAAGCAGATATGGGACGAGCAGATGGTGCCCGAAATCGACCGCTACCGTCTGAATGAGTGGGCTATGGGCGCAGGTATTGTTAACGTAAACCCCACCGCTCTCACCAAGTCCACCATTGTCGAGGCTCTGCTTCAGGCTCAGGCTGACATGAGCAACGCTCTTGTGCCCCGTGAGGGCAGAGTTATTTTCATCACCGAAAGCATGGCTGTTAAGTGCCGCCTTGCCTCTGAGCTTCAATACAACGAGGCCTTTACCGGCGATGCCATTGTCCGCGGTCAGATCGCAATGCTCTCCAACTGCCCTGTGGTTGCAGTTCCCGACGGCTACATGCCTAAGGGCGTTGAATTTATGATTAAGTTCAAGCGCGCCAGCGCCGACCCTGTTAAGCTGAAAATGCTGAGAGCTCACACCACTCCTCAGGGCTTTGCAGGTACTCTCCTTGAGGGTCTGACCCGCTACGACAGCTTTGTTCTGTCTCAGAAGGCAAAGGGTATTTATGTCTACACCAGAGAGGGCGCAGCCATGCCCGCAATCTCCGCCAGCAGCGGCAAGGTAACTATCACCGGCACTTCCGGCGATGAAATATACTACACCACCGACGGCACTAACCCCAAGTGCTCCGCTACCGCAAAGCTTTACTCCGAACCCTTTACCGTTTCTGAAAGCTGCACCGTAAAGGCCGGCGCAAAGCTCAGCGGCAAGCTCTCTTCCGGCATTGCCGAGAAGGAAGTTATTGTGGGCTGAATGTGAAGCCGGCAAACAGCACACCATCGAAAATCCCACAGAGCAATAAATACTGCTGATGCCTTGCCGCGCCCTTGATTTTTGGTTAAAGACACTTAAAAAGAGTGCACAGACCGGAAGCCACGCAAAAAGCCTCCCCTTTTAAGGAAAATCGCTTCTTTTCTGTATCTGCATGGAGACCGAAAGCCACGCAAAAAGCCTCCCCTTTTAAGGGGAGGTGGCGCGGCGCAGCCGTGGCGGAAGGGTGGGGACAAGGGGAGATTTCGTTCATCTCGGATGAATTTGCTTTTGGTACGGTATTCCTTATCTTCTCTTCTCGAAAACTCTATTGAAGGCTTCCATACACTGCGATTTAAAGTTCAGAACTTTAAATCGTGATTAAAAGAGCAATCAACGAAAAAACGGTAAACGGGAACCGGAAGCAAGGGGAAAATAGGGGCAAAGAAAAAGCACCTATCGAAGTTCCTGCCCCCTCAGCCGCCCATGGCGGCAGCTCCCCTAAAAAGGGGAGCCTTGGGGCTCTGATAAACAGCCGACACATTTGCAGCATTTACAAAACAATTCAAAAAGGGGTGATATGATGACAAACGCACAGACAGTATTTGAAACCGCCATGTCCCTGATGGACGAGCTTAGCCAGAATGGGGGACAGGCAGATACATCCGATAACAAAGAGTATAAAGACCGCACTCTGGCTATCCTTAACGCCCTCGCCGGCGAGCTGTATCCATACTCCGACAGCTTTAAGCCGGAGCAGACATTCGGGCGGCCTGTTGTGCCGGTGATTTACGATTTTCAGACCGCAATCGGCCTGGATGACTACCTTTGCCGCAGTATTCTGCCCTATGGACTGGCGGCGCAGCTTTTGCTCAGCGAGGACCCGGAGGCCTCCTCCTTCTGCCAGCTCAGGTACGAGCGGCTGAAAGCAGGGCTTGAAGCGGGACTTCCTGCCGAGCCCAAACCTATACAGAACGTATACGGCGGCATTGAATACGGCGAATTTTCATGCTGGTGAGGTGAAACATGAACGAAAAAATCTATTCCCTGAAAGCCTTCTCCGGCCTCTGCGAAAACCCCGACGGCGACACCAAGCTCAGCTTCGGCCAGGCCTCGGTGTGCAGAAATTTTGCCGTCACCCGTGACGGAAATCTCCGCCGCCGTGCCGGTTCAAAGACTCTCATTAAGCTTGGAAATGAGCCGGTGCGGGGGATCTGGAACGGCACGGTTAAGGGCATAGAGCAGCTTATATGTGCCTGCGAAGGGAAAATCTGGAAGCTTACGGAGGAGAAAAAAGGGGTATTTAAAAAGCAGGAGCTGGGGGAGATGAACACCGACAGAGAGGTTCACTTTTTCCCCTTTTCAAACCTGCTTTACATGATAAACGGCTTTGAATACAAGGTTTTTGACGGCGAGAGCCTTAAAGATGTGGAGGGCTACGTGCCCCTTGTTGCAGTGACCGTGCCCCCTGCCGGCGGCGGGGAGACGCTGGAAATGGTGAATAAGCTCACAGGCAAAAAACGCATGTGGCTCTCCCCCGACGGAAAGGGCAGGGAGTTTAAGCTCCCTGAGGAAAATATTCTAACTCTTGACTACGTGAAAGACCTTAAAGCCGGAGAAAATCTGCCGGAAAGCGCCTATACTGCCGACAAAGCAGCTGGAATAGTCAAATTTAATGAAGCCCCCGCCGAGGCGGTAAACAGCCTTGAAGTGGGCTGGACTATGGAGAAAAATTACAGAAAAGATGTGCTTTCCATGCGCTTCGGTGAGCTTTACAACGGCACTCAGGACAGCCGCATTTTCCTCTACGGAGACGGCTCAAACCGCTGTATCTATTCCGACCTTGACTATGACGGCAAGCCCCGGGCCGACTATTTCCCCGACCTTAACGAAGTTCGGGTAGGGGACGAAAACAGCCCCGTAACCGGCCTTATCCGCCATTTTTCCACTCTTATCTGCTTTAAAAGTCACAGCGCGTGGTCAATCCGCTGCGGCAGCATTGAGCTGAAGGACAAGACCGTAACCGCCGCCTTTTATTGCAGCCCCATTAACCGCAGCATAGGCAATGAGGCCATGGGACAGCAGCGGCTTGTACTTAATTCCCCCCGAAGCCTTCACGGCCGGGACCTTTTCGAGTGGCGAAACGGCATTGTCTATTCCTCAAACGTCACTCAGGACGAGCGGCAGGCGCAGCGCATTTCCGACCGCGTTTTCAAAACTCTGGGGGACCTCGATTTTAACAAATGCGTCTGCTTTGACGATAACTTTTCTCAGGAATATTACATCTCCTGCGGAAATACCTGCCTTGTGCAGAACTACGCCTGCGACGCGTGGTATCTCTATGAGGGGCTCAACGCTACCGCCTTTCAGAATTACGACGGCGGGCTGATTTTCGGCACGGCCGCCGGAGAAATCAAAAGCCTTTCATACCGCTGGAAAAGCGATGACGGGGAGGCAATCAAGGCCTACTGGGAGTCCGGCGCTATGAGCTTCGGCCTTGACAGCAGACGTAAATATTCCTGTATGCTTTGGGTGGGCATTAAGCCGGAGAGCGCGGGAGAGCTGTATGTCAGCGTTCAGACAGACAGGCGCAGCCGCTACGGAGACAAGAAAATCTCATCCTCCATTGCAAGCTTCTGCCCCGCCGATTTCGACCGCTGGAGCTTCCGCACCAACCGCAAGCCCCAGATTCACAGGCTGAAGCTGAAAGCAAAGAAATTCGTATACTATAAGCTCATCTTTGAAAGCCGCTCTCCCGATACCGCCGCCACTGTGCTGGCCTCGGACATCCGGCTGCGGCTCACAGGCTGGGCAAAGTAAAGGGGAGATATTATGGGATTTAAAAAATTTGAAGATGACCTGAACATAATTTCCAAGCTGCCCGACGAGCCTAACGATCTGGGCGGCCTTACCGCTGATGAACTGAAAGCGGAATTTGACAAGGCGGGAAAGACAATCCAGAGCTATATTAACACCCTGCTCCTGCCCTCTATGGAAAAGAGCGGAGCAAAGGATATGGGTATTCTGCCTGTGGAGGGGCTGAGCGGTGCCGCAACCGTACAGCAGGCTTTGGAAAAGCTGGTGGATGCCCTGAACGGCGTGTCTGTGGGCGCAATTCCCGACGAAAGTCTGGGGGAAATGAAGCTTAAAAACGGCTCTGTCACTCATCCCAAGCTTGCCGCTTATGCCGTGAGAAGAATAAATATTGAAGACGGTGCAGTAAGCGGCGAAAAGCTTTCGGATGGTGCAGTAACAAAAGAAAAAATTGCCGAAGGCAGCGTCGGCAGCGGGGAGCTTGCTGCTCTGGCCGTTACAGAAGAAAAGCTTGCCGACAGCGCAGTTGACACCGCTAAAATTTTAAACGGTGCTGTCACCGCGGAAAAGCTCAGCCGATTCAGCGTCAGCAGCGAAAAAATCATGTCCGGTGCTGTATCGGGGAGCAAAATCGCCCCCGAAGCCGTCACACCCGAAAAGCTTTCCGCTGAGGTCAAAGCGGCCTTTGCTCCCGCTTATTCCTGCGGCAGCTCCGACCTTTCCGCCGGTTCTGCCGCCCTTGAGAGCGGAAAGCTGTATTTCGTTTATGAGTGAGGCGGGATATGGCTAAAAATATTTATACAGGTGTTAACGGAAGGGCCGTAAAGGTGAAAAAAATCTATCTGGGCGTGGATGGCAAGGCACGAAAAGTGAAAAAGGTGTATATCGGGGTGAACGGCATTGCACGGCAGTGCTGGGCCTCGGCCTTTGATTTCAGCTACACCGGAAGATATGAATTTTCAGGCTCTGGGGAGGGGAGCTGGACCCTCAAGCTCCTTTCTCCCGGCACTCTCACCGTAGGCTCCGTCCCTACTCCCGTAGATATTTTCCTCTGCGGCGGCGGTGCAGGAGGCGGCAAGCCCGGTGCTCCTGCATGGGGCGTGTACGGCGGCAGCGGCGGGGGAGGCGGTCAGTGCGTCAGCCGATACGGAATTAAAATCGATTCCGGCAGCTACTATGCCGCAGTGGGTTCCGGCGGCAGCGGAGCCACAGAACGGGGCGCGGCAGGCGGCAGCGGCGGCGCATCATCCTTGCTCGGCATTTCCGCCTCAGGGGGCAGAGGCAACGGCGGCGGTAAAGGCGGCTACTGCGATGCAGAGGTTCAGTCTGCGTTCAGCGCGGAAAACGGCGCAGCAGGAACAACGGCTTTCTCCGGCAGCTATCGCTACGGAGCATCCGGAGGCGGCGGCACGGGAGCGGGATATAATCCTTCAAACGGCTACTGGACTTATCGCGGAAACCCCGGCAGCGGCGGCGCATCCGGCGGCGGAGACGGCGGCGGCCACAATTCCGGCGGCGGCAGCGCGGCTTCAAATTCCGGCGGCGGCGGTGGCGGAGCGGGGGCAGGCCCCAACGGCGCAAACGGCGGTGACGGCGGCTCAGGAATTATCATAATCAGAAACGCAAGATGATAATGTGGGGGATAAGCAAGGATACACACGGATTATTTCCGACATAAACAGAAAATTTAAGGGAAATCTGCATCCGCAGTGGGGAATTGAAACAGATTTTTTCCATTATCAGCATTACAGCTTAAAGGGGGAATTAAGATGAATTTCAGCGACCGAGTTAAGGAAATTGAGGACTATTTCGAGCGGGAAAAGCAGGCCGAGCTTCAGCGCCTTCAGCAGGAGCATCAGAAAAATACTGCGGCTCTGGAGGCGGAAAATCAGGCCATTGAGCAGAGCTACGCAAAGCAGGGCAACAATCTGGCGGTGCAGTACGAGCGAAACCGCCGCAATTTTAATGAGCAGGCTCAGTCACGAGGTCTGAATACCGGCACCGCATCTCAGGCGGCGCTGGCTCAGAACAGCGTTTATCTCCGCAATTTCGGGGAGCTTTCCGGCAGGAGAACGGCGGCAAGGGAAAAGGGCAGAAATGAGCTGCATAATCTGAGCGTGGATTTCAGTAATAAGACCGCGGCGGCAGCCGCCGACAGCGACCGCCGCAAGGCCGAGGCGCTTTATAAGGAGCGGGAAAAGGACATGCAGCAGCGCTTTTCTCAGGCTCAGACCCTGGCAAAGTACGGCGATTTCAGCCTTTACGCCCAGATTTACGGCAAGGAGCAGGCAGATAAAATGGAGGCTGTTTGGAAGGCGCAGAATCCGGAGCTGGCTTACAAAATCGGCAAGATCAGCGAGAGTGAGTACCGCCGCCTGACCGGAAAACTGTCTGGCGGCGGCCGCGGCAGAAGCGGCGGACGGAAGAAGAAAACACACAGCCCCACCGGCAGCATTTACGCCAACGACAGAATTATCGTGAATAAAAGCCCTAATAGGCATAACAGCCTTATTCAGAGCATGTTTTAAGGCGGGGGGAACAGGTAACACAAATAGCAGATTTCAGCCTTCCCGCTTCATATTTTAACATTAGCACTTATTTGAATTGCGATAACCGCCGGGTAATAACATATCCGATAGATATATACGAGGCTGCAATTATTCAGGCACAGCTGGATATACTGAATATCGAATCGGAGCTTGAAGATAGCTGCATACCGCACGAAAAATATAGCAGACAGTGAGTATATTAAAAATCTTCCGATGGAATGGCGGCTCAGTGAAGCCTTAACTAATCGCTTTCATCTACGATTATTAAATGCCGCAGGGCTTTGATAAAATGCTCCAAACCTGTTGATAACAAAGGGTTTTCACAAACAGCTCACCTTTTCCGTTTATATTGTTTTACACAGTTTAGATTTTCCTGAAGGCTCATAAGGGAAAATACAAGGGAAAGAGAAGCCCATAAAAAGCTATAACAGAGTGGGGCAATGGGCAGATAATAAGTGCGCCCTTAGTAGACGGATCACGCTTGACTATTCTCATGGACGTGATATGATATGAGTGTTAACTAAATCAAAGCTTATCTAACAGCTTATAAAATCAGAGTTGCGGGAGGAAAGGCAATGGACAAAAAGACAATGTATTTATCAATATTGGGGTTGAGCATTGTATTGGTGGGTTGTATCGCTGTCTGTTTGATGGGGTTTCCAGCAGGTATGTTTACCATTATACCCACTGGAATACCCCACTGCA
>RCNI01000411.1_pt1 | contig 27184 bp, 28 predicted proteins | sample 2041151 | NCBI WGS metagenome assembly RCNI01 (sample SAMN09708214, study PRJNA481090) | feces metagenome | isolation source: feces | place: Antarctica: Albino Rookery | reverse complement strand
GGTAGTATGAAACATATACAAAAAGCAATTAAAATGGAATTGAGAGAACACAAGAGTTCTTTTATTGTGTATCTGGTCTTACGACTTTTAGTTATTGTAACAATGGTTCTTCAGTTTTTTAATGGAAATTATGAAAATGTATTTCTTTGTGTTCTGACGCTTCTATTATTGATCATCCCAAGTTTTTTACAGGTTACATTAAAAATTGAATTGCCAAGTACACTGGAGATTATTATTCTTATGTTTATATTTGCGGCCGAGATACTTGGTGAAATTCAGGCATATTATGTGGTGTTTCCATTTTGGGACACCATTCTTCACACGCTAAACGGATTTCTGGCAGCAGCAATCGGTTTTTCTCTTGTAGATTTTCTTAATCAAAGTGAAAAAATGCTGTTTAAACTTTCGCCGTTATTTACGGCTATTGTTGCTTTTTGTTTTTCTATGACAATAGGAGTATGCTGGGAATTTTTTGAATTTGGTATGGATCAGATATTCAGAATGGATATGCAAAAAGATACCATTGTAAATTGTATTTCGTCTGTAGCATTAGATCCGACAAAAAGCAATCATGTTATGATGATTCGTGGAATTAAAGATGTGACTGTAAATAATACACAGTTGGGATTGGGAGGATATCTTGATATTGGACTGATTGATACAATGAAAGATCTGATTGTTAATTTTATAGGAGCAGTCACGTTTTCTGTGATTGGTTATTTTTATGTAAAAAACAGAGGAAAAGGATCTATCGCCAAAAGATTTATTCCTAGAAAAAAATCAGAAGAAAAAGATTTTTTGAAAATAGTGTCTAAAGAAGGAAAAGTATAATGCCTTGCATTTTAAAATGCTTTATACTACAATTACTATGTATATCAAAAGCTAGTAAATTCAATAGAATTTAAATTAGTAAGATCGGGGAAATGGATATGATAGAAAAGTATGAACAGCGCTCCATAATAGAGATTATGAACGAAGTATTGAGTACAATACGCGATTACTACGATTCAGAATATGTATATTACATAGAAAAAGATGCGGATGAGATTCTTACGATTTATGAATGGTGTGCTCCAAATATTCCATGGCAGAGAGAAAAAGTCAAGATGCTTGAACCGGAGCAGTTTCCAAAATGGCTTCAACAGGAAATTACGGATACTACAGAAGCAGACTATAGTGTATTCCGGCCATTGAATGATGAAGTTACAGCGGTCCTTGCAGTAGTAGGAGTACATAAGGGAGGATGTGAGTTATCTCTTATGCGTGTGGTGCTTCCTTACATTTCGGAAGCGATTATCTTGCAGAAGACACAGATCCAGCAGCAGTATTTAAGTTACCATGATAATCTAACAGGACTTCTTAATAGAAATAGTTTTGTAGGATATATTGAAGAGGTAAAGCAGGAAAAATTGAAATCAGCGGGAGCACTTTCCGTGGATATCAATGGACTTAAAAATTTCAATAAAGAATTTGGAAGAGACTATGGCGATGAAGTTGTGACTCGTGTAGGGGAAGTCCTCGAAGAGTATTTCAGAGGAGCCATGGTATTTCGTCTGACAGGAGATGAATATCTGGTTCTTATGGAAAACATTACTTATGAGGATTTTGTACATAAAGTAAATGAATCCCATGAGAAACTTGATAATATCAGTTTGGGGCTTGTCTCTATGGGATATGCATGGCAGAAAGTAGAAATCAATATTGATGATCTTGTTTCGCATGCAGAAGATATGATGCGTGATGAAAAACATAAGTATTATAAAAATCTCAAAAAAGGGCACCATGAACCAGTGATCAAGCAGGATCTACTTGCCGATATAGAAGCTGGAAGATTTATTGTTTGTCTAATTCCTAAAATAGATGTTATGACAGAAGAAGTAGTAGGTGCAGAAGCAGTAGTACGGTATCATCACACGGATTTGGGGGTTATGAATCCACAGAGATATCTTACACTACTTGAAGAGACAAAATTATCCCATTATCTAGATTTGTATGTGTTTGAACAGGTGTGTAAGACGCTTCAAAAATGGGAACGCCAGGGAAGAGAGATGGTTTCTGTTTCAGTAAATCTTTCAAGTTCAACACTTCATCAGGAAGATTTTACAAAAAAAATGCTTGAGATTGTAAAAAAATACCATGTTCCATGCGAGTATCTAGAGGTAGAGGTTTCTGAGTCTTATACAGAGATGAATCAGGAAATGCTCTCAGAAACAAGTAATAAGATTCGTAAAGAAAATATACGTGTGACTTTGGATCATTTTGGGGCAAAAGAGTCAAGTTTTTCAATTCTTACAATTATGAAATTTGATGGTCTTAAGCTGGATAAAAGTCTGATCACAAACATTGTTGGAAATAGTCATAGTCAGATTGTAGCTAAAGCAGTGGTTGATGTATGTCACCAAATGGGAGCAGATGTTATTGCATCAGGTGTGGAGACACAAGACCAGTTAAACATGTTAAAAGAAATTGGATGCGATCACGCTCAGGGAAGCCTGTTTAATAAAGCCATCACTCTAGATACATTTGAGGTTCGTTATTTGACGCACTAGAAAGCAGGTGGGCGATGATAGGGGTATGGATTGCAGATATAACACCACTATATAATAAAAAAATATATGATATTTTTTATGAGTTTGTTCCTGGTTTTAGAAAAAAGAAAGCAGATGAGATTACTATATTGCAGAAGAAAGCACAAAGTATAGGAGTCTGGTATTTACTGGAGCAGGTTATACAAAAATACAAATTAGAGAAATTTCCGGTTTATAATTTATCACATTCAGGAGACTATGTTTTGTGCGCAGTCGATCTGGGAGGAGAAAAAGACATAGCTGTTGGATGTGATATTGAAAAAATAAAAAAAATAAATCTTAAAATTGCAGAACGTTTTTTTTGTGAAAATGAATATAGGCACATATTAAACCAAGATTCTCTTGAAAAACAGCAAGAGAGCTTTTTTAGGTACTGGGTATTGAAAGAAAGTTTTGTCAAAGCAATAAGACGAGGATTCGTACAAGACACAAAAAGTTTTGAAATTCAACTTAATACTCCTCCTATATTTGTTAAAAAACCGAAACAATTTGGGGAATATTACTATAGAGAATTTGATATAACTGGATTACCATATAAAATGGCCGTTTGTTCAGATAAGGATGACATTTCTACAAAACTTAATACAGAGTTTATGAACTGTTTTAAAGATAGAATCAAGTCTGGAAAGTAGCAATTTTAGAAAGGAAGCAGAGATGAATATTAAAAAGAAAAGATTGATCAAAAAAGCAATGCTAATAGGTGTGATATTTGGAGCTGTGGCAGGAATTTTAATTACTTTTCTGGCAGCAAAGAAAGTAGTGAATTCTGATCGCGCGAAACTAAACGCCCAGATTAAAACATTAAAACAAGAAAATAAAAAGTTGAGTCAGTCCATTGATAGATCAGAAAAAATAAATGCTGCAGCGAGTCTTTCTACAACAACACCAAAGAATTGGGAATTGGTTCTTGTATCAAGAGAGTATAAGTTAGATGAAAAATATAAACCAAAACTTACGGAAATTGCGCAAGACAGATATGTTGACAGCAGAATTGCGGAAGAGACAAAGAAAATGCTAAAAGACGGTGAAGCAGCTGGTATGAAGTTCTATGTGGTCTCCGGATATCGGTCAATTGAAGATCAGAAGAAAGTGCTCAATGACCAGATCCAGGTAAGAATCAATGAGGGAGATTCTTATGTGGATGCTTATGAAAATGCAAGGAAAACAATATCAGCACCAAATTGCAGTGAACATTCTCTTGGTCTGGCACTTGATATTGTGTCAGCAGAATATGATACATTAGATGAAACACAGGCAGATACAAAAGAAGCAAAATGGTTGGCTGAAAATGCATATAAATATGGATTTATTCTTCGATATCCAAAGGGAAAAGAAGATATCACGCATATATCATATGAACCATGGCATTTCCGTTATGTTGGAAAAGAAGCTGCTGAAAAAATCATGAAGAAAAATATTACGTTAGAAGAATATTTAGGCGCAAAGTAATTAGAAAAGTTTTGAAAAAGGCACACTCTGAAAATGAAAGAGTGTGCCTTTTCCTGTTGCTTGACGCTTTTAAAGAGATTTGCTAAAATGAAAAATAAGAAAAATATAGGTTTATGAAGAAATAAAATAATTATCTGATTAAACAATTATATGATTATAAGTCAGAGATTTTTTGACTACAGGGGAAAATAAGGAAAAAAATAAGGAGGAATTATGGAAAATCTTACATTTGGAGAACAAGTTAAAATTATCTTAGGCCGAAAAAATATGACCATAAAAGAGCTGGCAGAGATTATTGAAAAACGTACAGGAAAAAAGATGTCCAGACAAAATCTTACACAGCGCCTTGGTAGAGATAACTTTCAAGAACAGGATATGAGAATGATCGCATCTATTTTGGAGTGTCCATTTTATTTAAGTATCTTACCGACAGAACAACAGACTGCATCAACTGCAACAGAGGAGACAGAATCGACTGAGCAGCCACCATCAAAAGAAACTGTATCAGATGTTCCTCAAGAAGTAGATATGACAATAGGGGATCTTTATCAGATTCATAAAGATCTTACAGCATTGGAAGAAAAGAAAGAGGAAAAGAAATCGCATCGTCGTTCCGGTGGTGGTATCTTCCTCAGAAGAAATGGTGTGGTTCCGGAAGAACTAAGAGGCGAGATAAAAGAAGAACCAATTTTAGAAGAGCAGGACAATGTAGAAAAAAAGCAGGTTGCCGAGGATAAACCAAAGGAATCTAAAAAGCACATAGAAGAAACAGGAGAACCTGATGATTTTCAGCCGGTTGTTCAGCACCATGATCTGGAAGAAGACAGAGAGCTTGGAGATGTGAATCCATACACAAGAAGGGAATATCAGACCAATAGTGTTCGTATGCATCCAACTAGAATTGGATATGTACAAGTGTATGATAGAAAGACACATAGCTGGACAGATATGACAGAATGGGCATTTTTAGGATATCAGGAAAGAAAAAAACAGGCACTTGGTAAAGATTATGAGCCACCGATTTACTTAGATTAATTTATAGTGAAGGAAAGTAGGATGCACTATGGAATGGAAGAAATTACTCTCTACAAAAAGGATGCGCCCAGGCCCGGGAAATTCCAAAGGAAGGGGACTGGATCTTAGAAGTGAATTTGAAAAAGATTATCACAGGATCATTGGCAGCGCCTCATTTCGCAGACTTCAGGATAAAACACAGGTTTTTCCGCTGGATAAGAGTGATTTTGTCCGGACAAGACTGACACATTCTTTAGAAGTATCTTCGTTTGCAAAGTCACTTGGACAAAATATAGGGGAGAGCATCCTTTCGAATAAAGCTGAAACAGGATTTACACCACAGATGAGAGAGGATATCTGCCATATATTACAATGTGCAGGCCTTATTCATGATATTGGGAATCCACCATTTGGACATTTTGGTGAGGAAGCAATCAGGGGGTGGTTCATAGAGAACCTTCCCCTGTTAAAGTTTAAAGGAAATTTTGCAGAGGAACTTTTAAGCCCTCAGATGAAAGAAGATTTTTATCATTTTGAAGGAAATGCGCAGGCACTGCGTCTAGTTACAAGATTGCATTATCTTGTGGATGAAAATGGAATGAACCTAACCTATGCATTATTAAATACGATTGTAAAATATCCAGTATCATCTGTTCAGATTGACCAAGCATCAGGAAATGTAAAAGATAAAAAAATGGGGTATTACCTGGCTGAACAGGAAATTTACCAGAATATTGCAAAAGAGACAGGAACAAAAGGATGTAGACATCCTTTGACATATATTCTTGAAGCGGCAGATGATCTTGCTTATAAAACAGCTGATATCGAAGATGCTTTCGTTAAAGGGTTCCTTTCCTATCATGAACTTGAGAATGAATTAGAAAAGTTAAATAAAGAACATTCAGAAAATAAATTTGATGCAGTTGCACAATTGAGAAAATTGTATGAAAGAGGCTGTGAAAAAGAAGTTGCTAATCCGGAATCCTATGCAGTTAAAAACTGGATTGTAAGAGCGCAGGGAGTGTTGATCGGAAGTGCAACCTCAGGATTTTCAGAGAACTATGACGAAATTATGGCAGGCACATACCGATATGATATTTTTCATGGGACATGGGGTGAGCCACTTATGAATTTGTTGGGTGATATTGCGTATAGATATGTGTTTTCATCAAAGACGATTTACAAGATGGAGCTTGCAGAAGATGTAATATTGAATTTCCTCATGGATAAGTTGGTTCAGGCGGTGTTATATTTTGATACAGACGTTCCACTTAATGCAATCGACCGAAGAGCAATCTGTCTTATTTCAGATAATTACAAAAATGCATATAGAAAACAGGCGGAAGGAAAGAGCGAAGCAGAGAAACTGTATCTCCGCCTGCTTTTGGTGACGGATTATGTTTGTGGTATGACAGATGGTTATGCAAAACGATTATATCAGGAATTAAATGGATTTCTTTAATTAAATTTTCAAATTAAAGAAATCGACACCAGTATCCAAATGAATCATCATCATCTTTTTCATCATCTGACAGTTCAATTTCTTTTAGAAAGAATTGAAGAAATATAGGAAAACCAAACAAAGATGCAGCCCGAGCTTCTGTCGGAGAATAAATTCCTGGAATTCCAAGTTGCAGGTGTCCGTTTTCTTCGATGAGTAAAAGATGTTTATAGTTGTGACAGCCATGCATAAGAAAACTGTTGTTGGCAAGACACCAATATTGTCTGGGAAGAGTAGATAAGTCTTTTCTTTGTATTTTTTGTATTTTACGTTTGGGAAGAGATTCCTTATGAGAGCAAACAGAAGAAGGTTGTTCTAAAACAGGATTTGGAACAGAAGGTGGAGTAGAGTCTTCCCACGGTTTTAAAGCTTCTGTATCAAAAGAACAGTTTTCGTCGAGGATGGCATAGTAGTTCTGTCCATCAAATAAAAAGAAACCTGAAAGATCAAAGAGACGTTTGCCCTTTGGAAAATTGGAATCATCGATGTTTAAGGTGGTGCAGATGGATGATCCGAGGACAGGAAGATCAGATAGATGTTTTGTATATAAAAACGCATCTTTTTGGAAGAATGTATATAGCTGTACTGAATTGTCAGATGCTGGATTTAGATTTTGTGCATGGATCTGCAGACAGCATGTGTTAAAACAGGTTGTAATTTTAATAAATCCTGTGTTTCTCATCTGTTTATCTTTTTCATATTCATATAAATAAAAAATACCGGAATTCATTTTATACCTCTGGTCTTGTCTTTATTTTAATTTAATTTATTCACAAGATAAAAAAATTAGAACTTAAAATATGCGGCACAAAAATCTGTAAGAAAGTAGGAATAATATGACACAAGATGAAAAATATATGAAAGAAGCCATAAAGCAGGCAAAGAAAGCATATGCACTTGAAGAAGTTCCAATAGGTTGTGTAATTGTATATCAAGATAGAATCATAGGCAGAGGTTACAATCGACGTACCACGGATAAAAATACACTGGCACATGCCGAGCTTCAGGCCATTCGAAAAGCAAGTAAAAAAATGGATGACTGGAGATTAGAAGATTGTACATTGTATGTTACGCTAGAGCCTTGTCAGATGTGTTCCGGGGCAATTGTTCAGGCAAGAATCAAAAGAGTTGTGGTAGGGTGTATGAATCCAAAAGCAGGATGTGCAGGATCTATACTAAACCTTTTGAATATGAAAGAATTTAACCATCAGGTAGAGCTTACTATCGGAGTCCTGGAAGAAGAATGTAGTGGTATGATGAAGCAGTTTTTTAAGGAACTGCGTGCAAAACAGAAAAAAAAGAAAAAAGAAAACTCTGTCGGCTGTTAAGCTGACAGAGTTATTTATTCTCATTTTTTACGTGCATTACGCGTCGAATGCTTCTCAACAAACGTTACCTTAGTAGTTAACTGGCCGCAGGCACCCTTACGGCACCCGGAAGGTTCTGCTTAGTGCTGCTCCGTTCCCGACCTGACACGATTCACAGATTCCCGTCGCGTAAGACCCACGACTTTAACGCCACTTACTAAGGGCAGCTTTGCCAATAGGCACCCTCAGCGTAATATCACCCCTGCTATAGCGGATTGCAGGTACAAGGTACCGCTAACACCCCGGCTGCACGGATACTCATTGTACATTGTTTTTGACGAAATGTCAATGAATATGGTAAAATTCATGATAGCAATAACATAAATGGAGAGAAAAATATGAAATTTTTACTGGCGGCAATTAACGCAAAATATATTCATTCTAATCTGGCAGTTTACAGCTTAAAAAATTATGTGGAAGGTTTTGGAGAGAAAGTAGACATTGCAGAATATACGATCAATCAGAATCTGGATGAACTTTTGGCAGATATTTTTATAAAACATCCGGATGTATTGTGCTTTTCATGCTATCTTTGGAACATCAGCTATGTGAAACAGCTTCTTGTAGAAGTAAAAAAAGTTCTTCCGAATGTTGTGATATGGCTTGGAGGACCGGAAGTTTCCTACAGTGCGCTGAAATTTATGGAAGCATATCCACAGGTAGATGGAATTATATGTGGAGAAGGAGAACAGTCTTTTTTGGAAATTGTAGAGTATTACAGAGGAAAGAGAAATTCTCTTAAAGATATCAACGGGATTGTATATCGAATGAGGAAAACTTCTGAAAATGAAGAACAAATTGTGGAAAATCCATTCCGACAGGTTATGGATCTAAGTGAGGTTCCATTTGTATACGATAATATGGATCGATTTGAGCATAAGATCATATACTATGAGTCAAGCAGAGGTTGCCCGTTTTCATGCAGCTATTGTTTGTCTTCTGTAGATAAACGTTTGCGTTTTAGAAATTCGGAACTTGTAAAAGAAGAACTGCAGAAATTAATCGATGCGGAAGTTCCTCAGGTGAAATTTGTAGATCGTACGTTTAACTGTAAACATGAACATGCGTTGGAAATCTGGAAATATATTTCAGAACATGACAAAGGAAAAACAAATTTCCATTTTGAAGTGGCAGCAGATCTTTTAAATGAGGAAGAACTTTCTTTGATAGAAACTATGCGTCCTGGCCTTATTCAACTTGAGATTGGGGTACAGTCTACAAATCCAAAAACCATAAAGGAAATCCATAGATCAATGAAATTTGATGTTGTAAAACACAATGTGGACAGAATACATAAAAAAGGAAATATTCATCAGCATCTAGACTTGATTGCCGGCTTACCATATGAAAACTATGAAAGTTTTAAAAAGTCTTTTAATGATGTATATGCACTTAAACCAGAACAACTACAGCTTGGATTTTTAAAAGTATTGAAAGGATCTTTCATGTATGAAAACGCCGAAAGGTATAAGCTTGTATATCAGGCACGCCCGCCTTTTGAAGTGTTGTCGACAAAATGGCTCCCTTATGAAGATATTATCAGATTAAAAGGAATAGAAGAGATGGTAGAGGTATATTACAACAGTCGTCAATTTGAAAATACGCTGGAGGAACTGGAGAATATATTTGAAGATTCCTTTACAATGTTTGAAAAATTAAGCAATTATTACAATGAGCATGGTTTGTTTTTACTGAATCATTCAAGAATTGCAAGATATGAGATTTTGCTCGATTTTATCAAGGAACAGGATAGAGGGCATATTGAAAAATATAGAAATCTTCTGACACTTGATCTATATCTTAGAGATAATGTGAAAAATAGACCTCAATTTTCGGGTGATGATACAGTGTCAAAAGAAGAAGCTGTTCAATTTTATGATCGAGAAGCACAGGAACATACATATTTACAAGGATACGAAGATTATGATAAACGTCAGATTAGAAAAATGACACATCTTGAAAAGATAAATGGGAAATTGTACCTTTTTGACTATAAAAATAGAAATATGCTGACAAATCAGGCGAAGCTTATTACAGTTTCCTGAAATTATTTCAAGGTAACAAAGATTCTTGCAAAAATAAAGTAAACAGTATAAAATGTTACCTAACTATAAGGCATAAGATTAAGAGGAGAATGTTATGAATTTTTATGATAAGAAATTTAAAAAAACAGTTTCAATTGTAATTATAGCTATTATCATTGCAATGATTGCTACATCGATCATACCGTATTTAGTATAAAATTAAAATTAGGATCAGGAATGAGGTAAACTATGGGAAGGACAAAGACAAAGCATCATAAGAAAATAACGAAAAGAAAAATGAAACGGTTAAGAAAAATTGTGTTTGCAGGGATAGTATTGCTTGTTTTCTGGCTGGGATTTTATGTTTATATGCGCTCCTATATCCATAGATTTGATGAAAAACTGATCCTTCAAGGTGTTTTAGTAGACAAGACAGACCTTTCTGGTCTGGATATAAAACAAGCCAAAGATAAATTAGACAAAGCTGTTGTAAAATTATCAAAGCTAGAGATGACATTTACGTTGGAAGATGAAAGAAAGAAAAGTGTTCCACTATCAGAACTTGGATTTCATATAGACAAGATGGATGAGGCTTTAAAACAGGCAGTAAATTTTGGAAAAGAAGGTTCTACTTTAAAACGATTTAAAGTCTGTAAAGCAGCAGAAAAGAAACAATTGAAAAAAGAAATTTCTGTAGTGTATAAAGTTACACCAGAGATGGTAGAAAAAAATCTAAAACAGACATTTCAAGACATTCTTCATGAGCCGAAAGATGCAAAATTAGTTGGTGGAGGAAATTCTCCGGCAATTGTAGAAGAAGTTTATGGAGAAGGAATCGATGTAAAAAAGACTACAGATTCGATCAATAAATTTCTTAATAAAAACTGGGACCGCAAAGTAGGAAATATTAAACTCACAGTAAAAAAAGAAGCACCAAAGATATGTTCAAAGGATTTGAAAGGAATTACAGACCTTTTAGGAACATTTACAACATATTATGGTGAAGCTGATTACGGAAGAGTGGAAAATTTAAAAAATGGTGTAAAAAAAATAACAGATATTGTATTAATGCCAGGGGAAGAATTGTCAGTGAATCAAAGACTGGAGCCATTTACAGCCGAAAATGGTTATTATGAGTCAATAGGTTTTGAAGGTAACGAGGTAGTTAAATCTATGGGTGGTGGTATTTGCCAGATTGCGACTACATTGTACAATGCAGTACTTCTTTCTGAGCTTGAAGTTACGTCCAGATATGCACATTCTTTGATGGTACATTATGTAGAACCATCTTTTGATGCTACGGTTGCAAATGATACAGTTGACTTTAAGTTCCGAAATAATCTGGATGATCCAGTTTATATCGAAAGTATAGCAACAGATGGATATATTATCTGTAATATATATGGGAAGGAAACCCGGGATCCTAATCGAACAATTCAATTTGTAAATGAAATTGTTGGGACAACACCACGAAAAAAGGAATATAAGGCATCTGATTCTGCCATTGGAACAATTTTAACGGAAAAGAGTGGGGAAGATGGGATTTCTGCAAATCTTTATAAGGTTATATATGAAAACGGGCAAGAAGTAGGTCGTGAGCAGGTAAATCACAGTGAATATCATTTCTTGCCACAGGTTATATTGGTTGGCACAGCATCGGATGACCCTAACAATACACAAAAAATGAATGAAGCAATAGCATCTCAAAAAGAAGAGGTTATCAATAATGCTATTAATGAAATTACGGCACCAAAACCAGAATCAGAGAAAAAACCATCAGAATCTTCGGAATAGTAAATAGGAGAGAATAAAATCAAACATGAAAGTGGGAAACATTTCACAGACAGCCTACAAGCGTTCTGTGCAAAAACAATTAAATAATGTAAGACAAGAAGTTCTGTATCAACCATCAAAAGAAGAGAACTGTATGGCAGTTAAGATAAAGGACGACTGCCATATGGTTTCAGCAGAAGCTACTACATTTGGAACGACAAAAGAGACAGGAACTTATGCACTTATACATGCTTTAAATGATCTTATGGCATGGAGAGCAGAACCGCTTGCGATTTCTTTATCTATCATGCTTCCAGTAAAGACATCCGAAACATTTATGAGAGGTATAATAGAAAAAGTAAGAATACTATGTCTGGATTATGGCATATCAATTGCAGAAGTGAAAGTGGAAGTGAATCCTATGATTTTACAGACGTTTGTTTCTGTACGCGCATATGGACAGGCAAGAAAAGAAAATATAATCAGCACAAAAAACGTGACAAGTGGTCAGGATATTGTCCTTTGTGGATATGTGGGGCTTGAAGGCACATTAAGAATATTGGATGAACAGGAAAAAGTTCTGAAAGAGCGTTTTGTACCTTCATTTATTCGAAAGACAAAAGAATTAAAAACACAGCTTTTGAACAGTAAGGCTATGAAAGCAGCAGCAGATACAGAAGTTACGGCAATCCATCAGATTGGAAGTGGTGGAATATTTGCAGCATTATGGGATCTTGCAGAAGCATCAGGAATTGGACTTGAAGTTGAGCTTTCCAAAATGACCATACGTCAAGAGACGGTTGAAATCTGCGAGTATAATAATTTAAATCCTTATCATATGACTTCAGTTGGAAGTTTTCTTATGGTAACCCCAAATGGAGATGCCCTTGTAAAATTGTTAGAACAAGAGGGGGCCCGAGCCAGCAGGCTTGGGGTCACAACGGATGAAAATGCCCGTGTGATCACAAGCGGTGATGAAAAGAGGTATCTTGACAGACCAGCACCAGATGAACTTATGCTCTGGTGGCAGAGCACATTGTCTTAAAAAGGCAGATATGGAAAGGTGGAAAATATGAACGAATTAAGAATGGAAATTTTAAAATATCTTGAAAAAAACAGCAGGATTGATTTGGGAGAACTTGCAGTTCTTTTTGGAGTTGACGAGGTAACAGTTGCGAATGAAGTGGCTGAGATGGAAAAAGAGAAAATTATTTGCGGATATCATACATTGATTGATTGGGATAAAGCGGGAGTAGAATCTGTTACTGCATTAATTGAAGTAAGAGTTACTCCACAAAGAGACAAAGGATTTGATAAGATTGCAGAAAGAATTTACAACTATCCGGAGGTTCATGCAGTTTACCTGATTTCAGGTGGATATGATCTTCTTGTTACGTTAGAAGGAAAGACATTAAAAGAAGTTTCACGTTTTGTATCTGAAAAATTATCGCCAATTGAATCAGTACTTAGCACAGCAACACATTTCATATTGAAGAAATACAAAGATCATGGAACGATTCTTGGAAGCAAAAAAGAATCAGAAAGGATGCTGGTGACGTTATAATGAGAAATCCATTATCAAAGAAGATAGTAGGGATTGAGCCTTCGGGAATTCGTAAATTTTTTGATGTTGCAAGTGAAATGGAAGATGTCATTTCTTTAGGTGTAGGGGAACCTGATTTTGATACACCTTGGCGCATCCGTGAGGAAGGTATTTTTACATTAGAAAAAGGTCGTACATTTTATACATCGAATGCGGGACTTAAAGAATTAAGGCAGGAAATCTGCAAATATTTAAAAAGAACGATCGAAGTTGAATATGATCCGATCAAGGAAACTTTGATTACAGTAGGTGGAAGTGAGGCTATAGATGTCGGACTTCGCTGTATGTTAGATCCAGGAGATGAAGTTCTTATTCCACAGCCAAGTTATGTAGCTTACGAGCCTTGTACGATCATGGCTGATGGGAAACCTGTGTTCATTCCGCTTCAGTATGAGAATGAATTTAAACTGACAGTGGAAGATCTTGAAAAATATACAACACCAAAAACAAAAGTTTTGATCATGCCGTTTCCAAATAATCCAACAGGTTCTATCATGACAAAAGAGGAGTTAAAACCTGTGGCAGATTACGTGATCGAACACGATTTGTATGTTATTTCAGATGAGATTTATTCAGAACTTACATATAAGACTGCACATGTATCCATTTCATCATTCCCTGGAATGAAAGAGAGAACAATCGTGATCAATGGATTTTCAAAATCATTTGCCATGACAGGATGGCGTTTAGGATATTGTTGTGGACCAGCTACGATTATTAAGCAGATGACAAAATTACATCAGTATGCGATTATGTGTGCGCCGACAAACAGTCAGTATGCAGCGGTAGAAGGATTGAGAAATTGTGAGGATGATGTAAAAGAGATGCGTAAGGCATATGACCAGAGAAGACACTTTCTTATGCATGAGTTTAAACGTATAGGTTTAGAATGCTTTGAACCATTTGGTGCATTTTATGTGTTCCCAAATATAAAAGAATTTGGTCTTACTTCAGAAGAATTCGCAAGTCGTCTTCTTATGGAAGAAAAAGTAGCACTTGTTCCGGGAACAGCGTTTGGTGAATGTGGAGAAGGTTTCCTTCGAATTTCTTACGCATATTCATTGGAAGATTTAAAAGAAGCATTAGGACGTGTAGAGAAATTCATTACACGTCTTAGAAATGAGAGGTAAATAAGATGTTAAATATTGTACTTCTAGAGCCGGAAATCCCAGCTAATACAGGAAATATCGGTCGAACATGTGTGGCTACTAATACCCGTCTTCACTTGATTGAACCTTTGGGATTTAAGCTTAATGAAAAGGCATTAAAACGTGCAGGAATGGATTACTGGTCACAGCTGGATGTAAGAACCTATATTGACTATAATGATTTTCTTGAAAAGAATCCGGGTGCTGTAATTTATATGGCAACGACAAAAGCAGAGAAATGTTATACAGAGGTTTCTTATGAAGAAGACTGCTTTATTATGTTTGGAAAAGAAAGTGCCGGGATACCGGAAGAAATTCTTGTAGAAAATAAGGAAAATTGTGTAAGGATTCCAATGGTTGGAGATATTCGTTCTCTCAATCTTGGAAACTCAGTTGCAATTGTATTGTATGAAGCACTAAGACAGAATCATTTCTCACATATGAATCTGGAAGGACATCTTCATGAATTAAAATGGTAATATAAGGAAAAGGGCAGTGGCTTTTTGGTCAACTGCCCTTTTTTGTCTAAAAAACAGACAGATAAATAAACGCTGTCCGATTTTAAGACAGTATTAAATTATTTGTCTAAAGTAAAAAGTGCAGAAACTGTATATACTGTAGAAGAAAAATGATTGGCAAAAAGGCATAACAAAAAGTGAATAAAATATGAAATGATGAGTGTTTTATACAAATCCATTGTTTTTTTGTGTGTGCTATGGTAAAATCTGAATATATTTTCAGGGGAAAGGAAGATGAAGAATGAAACGCTTGGCAGATGTGTATAAAGACATTTTGATGCTGACACAGTTAGGATTCTCTTTCATTACCCCTCTTTTGTTGTGTCTGGCTTTATGCTGGTGCCTAAGTACCTATTTAGGACTTGGAAGCTGGGTATATATTCCAGGCTTTTTTTTCGGGCTTGGAGGTTCAGGTATGACAGCTTATAAATTTTACCTTGCAATAGAAAGAAAGCAGGAAAAAGAAAGCAAAAAAGAGAAAGAGAAAATATATTTTAATCATCATTAGACAAAGGAGTTACATAATGAGTAAAATTCAGCCGGCTGTGAAAAAAGAGACAGCAAAAGTTGCACTCTATACGGTAGTGGGACTTGTTATTATGTTGGCAGCTTTCGGGATACTTCATCTGGGATTTCCACAGAGAGTTCCCTTTGATTATAGGGTAATTTTAGGAGGAATCGGGGGCAGTATAGTGGCTGTTCTTAATTTCTTTCTTATGGGTCTTGCAGTGCAGAAAGTAGCTGCAAGTGAGGATGAAGCATCAGCAAGACTGCTGATGAAAGGAAGTTATTCCCGACGTATGCTGCTACAGATGTTGTGGGTTATTGCGGCAATTGCAGCTCCTTGCTTTCAATTTGTGGCAGGGGCAATCCCATTATTATTCCCAGGACTTGGTATCAAGATTATGGGTATAATTGGCAACAAGTAGAAAAGTGGTAGATAGGTGTTAAAAAAAGATAGGAGGTGGAAGAAGATATGAACCTAGATGTATCAGGGGCAAAAGTTTTTTATACTTTTCCTTTTGATCTGCCGGTACTTGGAAAACTGGAAATCAGTGAAACCATGGTAGTAAGCTGGATTGTTATGCTTCTGATTACAGGGTTCTGCATCTGGTTGACGCATGATCTGAAAGTTGAAAATATTTCAAAACGTCAGGCTCTGGCAGAATTTCTTGTAGAAAAAGCAAATGATTTTGTCGTAGGAAATATGGGTGAAAAATTCCGGTATTTTATACCATTTGTTGCAGCGCTGTTTACAACAAGTGTTGTATCAAACCTGATAAGTCTTGTAGGTTTGAGAAGTCCTACAGCAGATCTGGCCACAGAAGCCGCATGGGCAGTCGTGGTATTTGTACTGATCACAAAACAAAAGATCAAGACCAATGGATTCGGTGGATATTTAAAAGATTTCACAACGCCAATCCCAATCATGACGCCGTTCAATATTCTTTCGGAGTTAGCAACTCCGATCAGTATGGCATGCCGTCACTTTGGTAATATTCTTTCTGGTGTGGTCATTAACGGATTGATCTACGGAGCACTGGCACTTGCCAGTACAAAACTTCTTGGACTTATCCCAGGAGTTTTAGGAAGTGTATTGTCACAGATACCATTCCTTGACGTAGGTATTCCAGCAGTACTCTCCGTTTACTTTGACTGGTTCTCGGGAGTTATGCAGGCATTTATCTTCTCTATGCTGACCGTAATGTATATTGCAAATGCGGCAGAGACAGCAGAAGAATGATAGCAAGATCAAATTGTATTTTAACAAAAAGAAAATCAAAAATTAAAACAATTAGGAGGATTTTATTATGGAATTTCAATTACTTGCAAAAGGTATCGCTTTAGCAGGATGTGCAATAGGTGCAGGATGCTCACTGATCGCTGGTATCGGACCTGGTATTGGTGAAGGTAACGCAGTTGCAAAGGCTCTTGAGGCTATTGGTCGTCAGCCAGAATGTAAAGGTTCCGTTACATCTACAATGCTTCTTGGATGTGCCGTTGCAGAAACAACAGGTATTTACGGCTTTGTAACAGGTCTGCTTCTTATCTTCGTTGCACCTGGTATGTTCATGAAATTTCTTGGCTAATTAAAAACTAGAAATTAAAGAACATTATCGTAAATATAAGAACAGGAGGTTAAGACCATGGGGGTACAGGAACTGGTTGGAATTGTACCATGGACGTTTATCGCTCAGATCTGCAACCTTTTTATCCAGATATATCTTATCAAACGTTTCTTATTCAAACCTGTCAATAAAATTCTTGAAGAGCGTAGAGCAATGGCAGATGCACAGATCAAAGACGCAGTAAAGGAAAAGACAGAAGCCGAAGCTATGAAAGTAGAATACGAGCAGAATATGCTTGAGGCTAAGAATAAAGCAAACGAGATTCTTAAGACAGCTCAGAAAACTGCAGCAGTTCAAAGTGAAGAGATGTTAAAAGAAGCATCACTTCAGGCAGCTGCACTTAAAGAAAAAGCTGAGAGTGACATTGCACAGGAAAAGAGAAAGGCAGTCAATGAGATCAAAGATGAAATTGGCGGCATGGCAATGGAAATAGCTGGAAAGGTAATCGAGCGTGAGATCAAAGAAGACGATCATACGAAACTTATCAATGATTTTATAGTGAATGTAGGTGAGACATCATGACACAGACTGGCCGGCTGTATGGCGGCAGTCTATATGATCTTGCTGCACAGGAACAGCTTACAGAAACAATTCATCAGCAGATGAAAGATGTTCTGAAATTATTCCGGGAAAATCCGGAATATATCAGACTTTTAAGTGACCCGGCTCTGCCAAAGACAGAGCGAACAGGTCTTATAGACCAGGCATTTAAAGACCAGGCAGAACCATATCTGGTAAATTTTTTAAAATTGTTGTGTGAGCGTGGCATTTTAGGGGAATATGCAGAATGCTGCAAAGAGTATACACGACGTTATTATGCAGATAATGGAATTGCAGAGGCAGTTGTGACAAGTGCTGTGGATCTCACAGATGAGCAGCGTGCCCAGTTAAAAGAGAAACTTGAAAAGATCAGTGGAAAGAAAATACTGCTGATTACCAAAATAGACCCGACAGTTGTTGCAGGTCTTAGTGTAGAAATGGAAGGTGTACAGTACGATGGAACTGTCAAGGGACGTCTGTCTGGACTTTCCAGAAAACTTAATGAAATAATTGTTTAAAGGATGGAATGGAATCATGCAATTAAAACCTGAAGAAATATCCAAAGTCATCCGCAGTCAGATAAAATATTATGATAATGCGATCAAACAGGACGAAACAGGTACGATCCTGATGGTTGGTGATGGTATCGTAAGAGCCAGCGGTCTTGTAAACTGTATGGCTGGAGAACTTCTGGAGTTTGAAGACGGAAGTTTCGGTATGGCACAGAACTTAGAGGAAAATAGTGTTTCTATCGTGTTATTTGGATCCGATGAAAAAATCGGAGAAGGTCAGACTGTAAAACGTACAGGTAAAGTTGTATCTGTACCAGTAGGTGACAAAATGATCGGCCGTGTTGTAAATGCACTTGGCCAGCCTATTGACGGAGCAGGTCCTATTGTAACAGAAGAATTTCGTGCAATCGAAAGTCCTGCACCAGGAATTTGTGAAAGAAGAAGCGTATATGAACCACTGCAGACTGGAATCAAAGCAATCGATTCAATGATTCCAATCGGACGTGGACAGCGTGAACTTATCATTGGTGACCGTCAGACAGGTAAAACAACTCTCGCAATTGATACAATCATCAATCAGAAGGGAAAAGATGTAATCTGTATTTATGTAGCTATTGGACAGAAGAGATCTACTGTAGTATCACAGGTAGAAACTCTTAAGAAAAACGGAGCTATGGATTATACGATCGTAGTAGCTGCTACAGCATCAGAAGCTGCCCCACTTCAGTTTATCGCACCTTACACAGGTTGTGCTATGGGTGAATACTTTATGTACAATGGAAAACATGTACTTGTAGTATATGATGATTTAAGTAAACATGCGGTAGCATACCGTGCACTGTCACTGCTTATCCGTCGTCCACCAGGACGTGAAGCTTATCCTGGAGATGTATTCTATCTTCACTCAAGACTTCTGGAACGTGCAGCGAAACTTGATGATGCACATGGTGGTGGTTCACTTACAGCATTGCCTATCATTGAAACTCAGGCAGGTGATGTATCAGCATATATCCCAACCAACGTAATTTCTATTACAGATGGTCAGATCTTCCTTGAGACAGAGCTTTTCCACTCAGGAATCATGCCAGCGGTAAACCCTGGTATTTCTGTATCACGTGTTGGTGGTAGTGCTCAGATCAAGGCTATGAAAAAAGTTTCTGGTACATTAAGACTGATCTACTCTCAGTATCGTGAGTTACAGAGTTTCGCACAGTTTGGTTCTGACTTGGATGCAGATACAAAAGCACAGTTAGAGCAGGGCGCTCGTATCGTAGAGGTTCTGAAACAGAATCAGAACGCACCGATTGCTGTTGAAAAACAGGTTGCGATTTTCTATGCAGTTGTAAATGATATTCTTTCAAAAGTAAATGTATCTGATATTAAGAGATATGAATCAGGACTTTATACTTATCTTGACACAGATGCAGAAGGTGCAGCTGTAATGCAGGAGATTCGCACTACTGGAAAACTTGAAAAAGAGACAGAAGAAAAATTAAGAAAAGTCATAGATTGTTATACAGAAAATTTCCTGGATACAATCCCTGAGAAATAAATTGATTAGGAGGGAACAACATGGCTGCAAACATGAAAGCGGTAAAACTGCGTATTAAAAGTGTGCAGAGCACCATGCAGATTACCAAAGCAATGGAACTTGTAGCATCCTCCAAACTGCGAAAAGCAAAGGAACGTGCAGAAATCTGTTATCCGTACTTTACAGAGCTTCACGATACACTAAAAACGATTGCAAATGGAAATACAGAGTTCACATCTGTTTATGCAAAAGAAGCAGATAATGACAAGTATTGCTATGTTGTTATGGCAGGTGATCGTGGTCTTGCAGGTGGATATAACTCCAATCTGTTTAAGGCTTTTGAAGCAGAAAGTGCAGGAAAGGACTATGTGGTTTTGCCGATTGGTAAAAAGGCAGTAGAATATTTTCGCCGTAGCAAGGTAGAAATCTTAACAGAACAATTTGCTGAGATTTCAGAAATTTCTATTGGTGGCTGCTTTGAGATAGCAAAACTGCTCTGCAGAGAATTTGGCGAAGGAAAATTCGGTCATATTAAATTATGTTACACAAAATTTGTTTCCATGCTGACACAACAGCCGGAAGTATTCTCAATGCTTCCACTGACAGATCTTGCAGAAGACAATGATTTGAGTGACAGACAGGATCTTATCCTGTATGAGCCGGACAGTAATGCTGTATTTGATGCGATTGTTCCTGAGTACCTTGCAGGATTGATTTACGGGGGAGTCTGTGAAGGATTTGCAAGTGAGCTGGCGGCAAGACGTACGGCAATGGACGCTGCAACTAAAAATGCAGGAGAAATGATTGAAAAACTTAACCTGTATTATAACCGTGCGCGTCAGGCAAGTATCACACAGGAAATCACGGAAATTGTTGCAGGTGCCGAAGAACTTTAAGCTTTAGCAGTTTTAGACGGCATGATAACAAGAATATAGAGGAGATTTTGGCAATGAGCGATAAACATATTGGTGAGGTAGTGCAGGTCATAGGTCCAGTACTGGATGTACGCTTTGCATACGATGAACTGCCTGCACTTCTCAATGCCATTGAAATCGATAATAATGGCAACAGACTGATAGCTGAAGTAGCTCAGCAAGTTGGCGACAACACAGTACGTTGTATCGCCATGAGTTCTACGGATGGTTTAGTTCGTGGTACGAAGGCTATTGATACAGGAGGTCCTATTTCTGTTCCTGTAGGAGAGGAATGTTTAGGTAGAGTATTTAACCTCCTTGGTGATCCGGTAGATAATCTTCCGGCACCAGAAGCAAAAGAACACTGGGCAATCCATCGCCCGGCACCATCATATGAAGAGCAGACACCTGCTACAGAGATTCTTGAAACAGGTATCAAAGTAGTTGACCTTATCTGCCCATATGCAAAGGGTGGTAAGATTGGTCTGTTCGGTGGAGCAGGTGTTGGTAAAACAGTTCTGATCCAGGAATTGATCCATAACGTTGCTACAGCACATGGTGGACTTTCTGTATTCACAGGTGTTGGAGAGCGTACACGTGAAGGAAATGACCTTTACAATGAAATGAAAGAAAGTGGAGTTATTGATAAAACAGCATTGGTTTATGGTCAGATGAATGAGCCACCTGGAGCTCGTATGCGAGTTGCACTTTCCGGACTGACAATGGCAGAGTATTTCCGTGATGTTAAAAATCAGGATGTGCTACTGTTCATTGATAATATTTTCCGTTTTACACAGGCTGGTTCAGAGGTTTCTGCCCTTTTAGGACGTATGCCTTCAGCCGTAGGTTACCAGCCTACACTGGCAACAGAAATGGGTGCTCTTCAGGAGCGTATTACATCAACGAGAAAAGGATCTATTACATCTGTTCAGGCTGTATATGTACCAGCCGATGACTTGACTGACCCGGCACCGGCAACTACATTTTCACATTTGGATGCACAGACAGTACTATCTCGTGATATTTCAAGTCAGGGTATTTATCCAGCTGTTGATCCACTTGAATCAAGCAGCCGTATTTTGACACCAGAGATTGTTGGTACTGAGCATTATGAAGTTGCAAAGGGTGTACAGATGGTTCTTCAGCGTTACAAAGAACTTCAGGATATCATTGCGATCATGGGTATGGATGAACTGTCCGAGGAAGATAAACAGGCAGTTAACAGAGCACGTAAGATTCAAAGATTTTTGTCTCAGAGTTTCTCTGTTGCCGAGCAGTTTACAGGTCTTGAAGGAAAATACGTTCCGTTGAAAGAAACAATCCGCGGATTCAAGATGATCCTGGATGGTGAGTGCGACGATATTCCAGAAAGCTACTTCTTATTTGCCGGAACTATTGATGATGTTTTAGAAAAAGCAAAGAAGATGTAAAGGAGGAATTCTTATGAAGACCTTCCCATTACGAATTGGAACACCAGATGGATTACTGTTTCAGGACAATGTAGAACGTGTGGTAGTACGAAGCATTACTGGAGATCTTGCAATTCTTGCAGGACATTGTAATTACTGTACAGCACTTGGAATGGGCGAGGCCCATGTAGTTCTTGAAGATGGTACAGTAAAAGAAGCTGCGTGCATTGGTGGAATGCTTTCCGTGATGAATGGTACGTGCCGTATTATGGCAACCACATGGGAATGGAAAGAGGATATCGATGAAGTGAGAGCCGAAGAGGCCAAAAGAAGAGCAGAAGCACAGCTTTCAGCAAAAGACCTAACAGAACAGGAATACAAAATGGCACAGGCCAAGCTTCAAAGAGCTCTGGTGAGATTAAGTGTGAAGAAATAAATAAAAGCGAAGAAATGTGATAAGAGCATTTCTTCGCTCTTTTTTTGTTCCTTGTCATAACAGAAAAGGCGTTGTATAATAAAAAAGTTACAGAGCACACCTTTTAAGGGTGCTACTACAAAATAAAAATGTTTTCATGATGAAGACATGAATACTGTATTGTATCTCGAAAGAGAATGATAACAAGGAGGCATATCATGAAAAAAATGATGAAAAGAGCATTAGCATTGCTCATGGCTGCGAGCATCGCAGTGGCAGGAACAGGATGTGGGAACAAAGAAAAAGACGCATCCAAAAAAGCAGATACTATTAAAATTGCAGTCAGTGCAGAACCTGACAATTTAAACCCAATGCTTTCGGCAGCATCAGATACAGAAGGTATCATGATGAATGTATACGAGAGTCTTTTGACTTTTGATACAGATGGAAATTTTCTTCCGTGTCTGGCAGAGAGCTATGAAATAGAAGATGAAGGTCTGACATATCGGTTTAAATTAAAAAAGGGAATTAAATTCCATGATGGAAAAGATTTTTCTGCAAAGGACGTAAAATATACTTATGAAACACTTGCCGGTTTAAATGGAAGTGAACCATTAAAACAAGTAATGGCAGATGTTTTAGAGGCGGTTGAGACGCCGGATGAAGAAACAGTACTCTTCAGGTTAAAACATGTCGATGCCGGCTTCTTATGCAAATGTATTGTGTCTATTCAGGAGAAAGATTATAAAGATGATGAGACACATCCTATTGGTACAGGGCCATATATGTTTAAAGAATATTTACCGGGACAGAAAGTGATCCTTACCAAAAATCCAAATTATCATACAGTGGAGTCAAGGATTCCTGAGATAGAAAATGTAGAATTCAGGATTATGACAGACAACAATGCCATTTTGATGGCTTTAAAATCAGGTGGACTGGACATTGCGACAGTACAACCGGAAAATATAGAAGTACTTGGAAACAAATTTGAGATTGTAGAAGGAATGCGTAATGCAGTACAGTTGATGTCCATGAATAATGCAGTAGCACCATTCGATAATGAAAAAGTCAGACAGGCTGTAAATTATGCAATTGATAAAGATGAGATCATCAACACAGTTACAAAAGGACATGGAAGACGTCTGGAAAGTTTTTTAAGTCCTAGTATGCAGGCTTATTATAAGGACGATATAAAAGGTTACGAGACCAATCTTGAAAAAGCAAAAGAACTGCTGAAAGAAGCAGGGTATCCAGATGGGTTTACAATTACCATGAAAGTACCTTCTAACTACCAGGAACATGTAGATGCAGCACAGGTCATAAAAAGTCAGTTAGAAAAGGTAGGCATCATAGTAGAGATACAGTTGGTAGAATGGGCACAATGGCTGGATCAGGTTTATAAGAATGCAGATTATCAGACATCAATCGTTGCACACACAGGAAAACTTGATCCACAGGATTTCCTGAATCGTTTTACATCAACTTATGGGAAAAATTATTTTAAATTTTCAAATCCGGAATATGATCAGCTTGTGATAGATGCAGCATCTACAACTGTACAGGAAGAACGTGCAGAAATTTACAAAGAATGTCAGCAGATGCTTGCAGATCATGCGGCAGCCGTTTTTATTCAGGATCCATATCTTATTTATGCAGTGAATAAAAACTTTACGAATATGAATATCTATCCTGTAACATTTTATGATATGGGAAGTATCCGAACAGTAAAGTAGAGCAGGAGGAACAGGTGTGAGATATGCACTTAGGAAAGTAGCAGCAGCAGTGGTTACATTATTTATAGTTTCATTACTTACATTTGGTGTTTTTCAGATTCTTCCGGGAAATCCGGCAGAGATCATGCTTGGAGTGGACGCAGATCCACTTCAGGTTGAGGCTTTGGAACAGAAGTTACAAATTGACAAGCCAATGGTAGAAAGATATCTAAACTGGGTAGGTGGAGCAATCAAAGGAGACCTGGGAGATTCGATCCGTTATCAGATTCCGGTAGGGGAATTACTTAAAAGTAGTCTTCCTGTAACAGTATCACTGGCACTGCTGTCGATTTTACTGACAGTAGTGATCGTGGTACCTGTTTCTATTTATCTTGTAAAAAACAGAAATAAAAAAAGTGCAGTTATTTTTTCTTCCCTGACACAGCTTGGAGTATCCCTACCCTCTTTTTGGGTAGGGATATTGCTGATTCTGTTATTTTCTGTAACGTTGAACCTGCTCCCGTCAGGAGATTATATTTCATTTAGCGAAGATCCGATGGGATCGTTTTTAAGTCTGATACTGCCATCATGTGCAATTGCAATAGGAACATCAGCAACGGTGATCCGCTATCTGAAAAATACGCTTTTGGATGAGATGACACAGGATTATGTGCGGACAGCAAGAAGTAAAGGGCTGACAATGAATCAGGCATTATATAGACATGTATTGAAAAATGCACTCCTCCCATCTCTTACAATTCTTGGAATGATTGTGGTTGATGTACTAGGTGGCAGTGTGATTATTGAAAATGTATTTAATCTTCCGGGCATTGGAAGATTGCTGACATCAGGTGTTGGAAACAGAGATTTTCCACTTGTACAGGGAATCGTTTTTTATCTGGCAGTTACAGTGCTTGTCATGAATCTGGTAATCGATATTCTGTATACAGTGGTAGATCCAAGGATACGTATTGAAGGAGGAGAGAACCGATGAATGAAAAAAGAAGGAACGCAAATCTGGTTACAGGTGTAGTGTTGGTCTCTTTTTTACTTCTTATGTTGATCGTAAGTTTTTTTTATCTTCCATATCCTCCAAATAAAATGGATAGCGTAAATACACTTGCGATGCCGTCTATGCAGCATCTTTTGGGAACAGACAATTTTGGAAGAGATATTTTAAGCCGCATCATGAAAGGTTCTCAGATGGCCTTTGGAATCGGCTTTGGAGCAGTGTTAACAGGTATGGTCGTTGGAGTGATCCTTGGGGCTGTAGCCGGATATTTTGGAGGATGGATTGACGAGATCGTCATGCGCCTTATGGATGCAAAAATGGCATTTCCAGGTGTGATTCTTGCACTTGTCCTCATCACTGTTTTTGGAAATGGAATTGGAAATATGATTCTTGCACTTGGGATTATGTCTATTCCAAGATTTTGCAGAATGACAAGAACAGGATTTATGCAGATCAAAGAAATGGAATACATCAAAGCGGCAAAATCCAGAGGGATTTCCGATTTGCGCATTATGATATTCCATATTCTTCCCAATATTTCATCCTCTCTTCTTGTGACTTTTACACTTGGTATTTCAAGTGCAATTCTTTCAGAAGCAGGGCTTAGTTTTTTGGGACTGGGAATACAGCCACCCCACCCAAGCTGGGGAAGAATGCTTTTCGAAGCACAGTCTTACCTTTTAACAAATCCGATGTATGCGGTCATTCCGGGAGTTATGATTACAATCCTTGTTTTGGGATTTAATTTGCTGGGAGATGGATTAAGAGATTATCTGGATCACCGTATGCCACAAAGAGAGGAAGAAGCATAGGATGTTTTGGAAAAAAAAGAAACAGAACTTGGATGCGCCAAAATTGAAGATAGAAAATCAGGAAAAGAATCTGAAGGTAAAAAATCTTACCGTGACAATCCACAGCAGGGGAAAAGATTATAAAGCACTTTCGAATGTTGAATTTGAGATTCACCCAGGACAGATTGTAGGGCTGGTGGGAGAATCTGGTTGTGGAAAAAGTCTTACGTCATTATCTGTAATAGGACTTCTTCCATCTGCAGCGAAAATAGAAAAGGGTCAGATCCTTCTTAATGGTCAAGATTTATATTCATTAAATGAAGAGCAAAGATGCACATTCAGAGGTGCAAAAATATCCATGATCTTTCAAGATCCGATGAGTGCATTAAATCCGCTTATGGCTGTTGGAAAACAGATTTCGGAAAGTTACCGCATTCATCATAAGATGGCAGGCAAAAAAGAAGCAGAAGAAAAAGCACTTGCGATGATGGAAAAGGTAGGATTGTCCCGAGTAAAAGAATTGTATAAAGAATATCCACATCAGCTTTCCGGAGGAATGAAACAAAGAGTTATGATTGCAATGGCTCTGATCAATAAACCAGATCTTATTATTGCAGATGAACCGACAACAGCCCTTGATGTCACGATACAGGCACAGATCCTTGATCTTTTAAAAGAACTAAATGAGGAATCGGATTCCATGATTCTTCTGATCTCTCACGATCTGGGTGTGATCCGGGAAGTATGTGATCAGGTTATGGTCATGTATGGCGGGAAAATTGTTGAACATGGGGATACAAAAAAAGTATTGCAAGAGCCAATGCATCCTTATACAAAGGGACTTTTGTCTTCAGTACCAGATCCAGAGAAAAAAGATGAGCCTATTTTTTGTGTACCAGGATTTGTAGAATCGTTGGAACAAAGAAAAGAAGAAGGATGTCCATTTACAGGAAGATGTATTGAAGTAAAAGAAGAATGCAAAAAACATTGTCCGGAACTTAAACGAATCAAAGACCGACAGGTAAGATGCAATTTATATGGAGGAACAGGAAATGAATAATACAAATATTTTGATAGAAACGAAAAATCTAAAAAAATACTATCCTGTTCCAAGAAAAAAGCTTTTTGATAAAAAGAAATATGTAAAAGCAGTTGAACAGTTAAACCTTAAAATTCCAAAAGGATGTACATATGGACTTGTTGGAGAGTCTGGATGTGGAAAATCAACAGC
>RCNI01000453.1_pt1 | contig 27208 bp, 35 predicted proteins | sample 2041151 | NCBI WGS metagenome assembly RCNI01 (sample SAMN09708214, study PRJNA481090) | feces metagenome | isolation source: feces | place: Antarctica: Albino Rookery | reverse complement strand
GAGTGCCTGTATATAATACAATCTTTGTCCCCCTTTGTCAATCCTTTTTTTGCTTTTTTTTCATATTTTTTGAGCTTTCTTTCTTTTTTGCCTTGTAATCGTTTTCAATTTTATTTTCTGGTTTTGTTTCGTCATAACGATAATGCCTATCTTTTTTGCATTATATAAATCCGCTTTACCATTAATTGTAAAGTCGTTCACTTCATCACTTGTTAAATTAACAATTGCGTTTTCAAAAAGTCCCTATTTTTCATATTCTGTTAAACTTTTCAAATTTTTCCTTCCAATTTTGCTTCATATTACATATTCTTCTGCGATATCATAAACTAAATTATTTATATCATTAGATAAACATTCCAGTCACAACTATTGTTCAACATCTTTCATCACATTAATCATAACATCATATATTTTTTATCTTTTCATCCGACAAACTATAATTATTGTTTTTCCAATTACGAAACGTTGAATAATTTACGTTTGCAAATTCACAAATTTGTTTCATATTAAAGAATTTGCATTTTTCTCTAACAATAAAAATAATATCTACTGATTCCATGTTTTTTTCCTCTCCTTTAAATAGATTTAAATGTATAAAGCACAAATACAATTCCAATGATCCACAAAGTAGTTTTTATAATATTTATAAAAATTTGTTTCAACATATCGCTTAATGAGATATAATACATGTGATAAGGAGTTACAAACTCCCAATCACTGCAATAATCAATCTTATGACAATCACAATTTTCAAGATTGATTTGGTAAGTTCTTGAATCTTATTAGATAGCTCACAAATATCTGTTAAGTATTTAAGAACTTTTTTATTATATCTTATTTTGAGGTGACCCCAATTTATTGGACACTAATTTAAATTTATTTTAAGCAGTTAATAGGGATTGATTCCTATATTGTATAGGGATTAATCCTTTTAATTTTACTAAAATTCTCGTGTTATAATACGCAATATATTCTTCCATCGCAATCTTTCATTCATCTAATGTTTCAAATGTATACTCATAGCCATAAACCATCTAATTTTTTTACCAAAGAAATTTTCCATTGGTGAATCATCTAAGCAGGCTCCTTTTCTTAACATTGATTGTTAAATTCCTTTTTCTTCAAGCATTTTTTTGATGATCCTTCATCTGATATTGCCATTCTTGATCCGAATGAAATTTAAATTTCTCTAAATCATCATATTTATCAAATCCTTTATTGAGCATATCTTTAGTTTGTTTAAATTAAAATTTGGACTTGTTGATATATTAAACGATACTATTCCCTATTATGTAGATCTAAAATTGGGGCATCAACAATACTAAACAAATGTGTATACATATCATAAAGCGTATTACGCAATATAAAAATCTATAAATTTATCAGATCTATTATTGATTAAATAATAAGCATGGCTATGTCTGAAATCATGAACACGAATTAAAAGCAAATCATGTTCTTCATCATTTTCTTTTTTTACTGCATCTTTTAAACGTCTGGCAATTGTTGATGAAGATAATGGTCTATAAATACCAAACAAAAACATTCTTCATTAAATCCATATATTTTCCTTTATTCGTTCTCTCAATCCATTAGAACCATTTTTACAACATTGGACAAAAAATACTATGAATTGAATCAGAAGTTTTAGGCGACGTAATTTCCCATGCTTTTCCACTGATTTTATTTGTAATTGATTTATATCTATTAACAGTATTGGTATCAAAGTTAATATCTTTCCATTGAAATGCTAAAGCTTCTCCTTTGCGTATTCCCATATGACAAAGAAAAATAAATAATGTCTTATATGTTGAATCATCTACATAATTGATAAATGTATTAAACTGATCAGGCTCCCAAAACTGCAATTCTTTCTTCACTTTATCTTTATGTACACATTTTCTAGCTTTGCTCATTGGATTAATCCGCAGATAATCTTGTTGAACTGCGTAATTAAATGCAGAACCAATTGCATAATAAATTTTAGAAACATATTCTTCAGAATATTAGTTTTCTAATTCAGCACATATTTTTGTAGATAATCTCTATTTAAAGTATTAATATTTTTGTCTCCAAAAACCGCACACGTTTTACTTAATACATCTCTCTTCGTTCAAATAGTAACTTGCTTAAATCAACATTGTTATCTAGAAATTCTCCACAGAGAGCTTTAAAAGTGATTTTATAAGCATAGGCAGATTGTTCTTGGTATTGTTTCAAAAAATGAGATTCAAACATTTGTGCATCTTTTTTAGTTTTAGCACCTTTGGCCTTTCTAGTATAGCTGCAACATGTTCCGTTACATTTTTTCCACAAATATACCAGCTTCCATTTCTTTTTGCTACAGACACAATATTCTCTCCGTTTCCATGCTTTTCAAGTAAAATATAATATAAAAACAAGTTTATACAATGCATTTTTTCGGTATATTTTTCGTCTTTTTATTTTCAACATTAAAAAAAGCCTTTAAATAAAGGCTTTATTGCTATATTGGTGGAGATGGCGAGAGTTGAACTCGCGTCCAGAAATAGCTCCACGTATAAATATCTACAGTTTATCCCATATCCAGTAATCTATAGGTAATTATGAGCAACTCCTATAGATTTTGTTCAATTAAATTTTTCGTAATCAATTCCTTGAACTGAAATTGATTCTTATCTTCCGTAAATTAATCATTCATATAGCTTGCCAAAAGAAAACAAGTTATAGACGGCTGCGAACCTATGTCGGTTAATTAAGCAGCAAAAGCCATTCTTTGGTTTCCACCAAAGATGTTAGCTAAAATATTTTTTCCGTTTAAATTTAATTAGTTATTACGTAACTACTCGACTGCCATTTATACCAAGCATACCCCTGTCGAAACCAGTACATCCCCAGTTTTAACAGTTGTAGTTTACCACAAACAGCGATAAACTACAACTATCTTAATATTGATTTTTTAATGCCTTTTCTATTTCACGTTTTGCATCTTTTTCTTTTTCAGCATTTCGTTTATCATGCAAATCTTTACCTTTTGCTAGTGCGATTTCTAACTTAGCTTTTCCTCTTTCTAAGTATAATGAAATAGGAATAACCGTATATCCTTTTAATTTCACTTTTTGCTGAAGCTTTAAAATTTCACTTTTATGCAGTAACAATTTACGAATTCTAGTTTCATCATGGTTAAAACGATTACCAAACTCATATTCTGGTATATGCATTTCCTTAATAAATGCTTCATTCCCTACAAAGCTAATATATGCATCTTTTAATTGTGCATGACCTTTTCGAATCGATTTTATTTCTGTACCAACAAGTTCAATTCCAGCCTCAAATCGATCTTCTAAAAAATATTCATGGGATGCTTTTCTATTATATACAATAACTTTCTTTCCAGTAGACAATATGTTTCCCTCCTATTTTTTATCTTTTTCTTCTTGATTTTTTCTTTTTAATCAATTCAAAATCTATTTCACGTTCAAATCGATTTGCTGCAACACATTTGACACGTACTTTTTGTCCCATTTTATAAACTTTCGCTGTATGTTCTCCAACTAGAGCTCTCATAACATCATCATAATGGAAATAATCTTCATCCATTGTTGAAATGTGAACAAGTCCTTCTACCGTATTCTCCAATTCAACAAACATACCAAATTTCATAATACCACTGATGACTCCATCATAGATTTCTCCAACGTGTTTTTCCATATATTCTGCTTTTTTCATATCATCAACTTCACGTTCTGCCTCAATTGCATTACGCTCCATTTCACTTGCCTGTATAGCAGCTTCTTCACACCATTCTTCATCTTTTTTCATAGTGTTAACATCATCACAATGTTCAAACACATATTTTCTCAACATACGATGAACTACTAAATCCGGATAACGACGAATTGGTGATGTAAAATGAAGATAATCCTTAAGAGCTAACCCAAAATGGCCTGTGCAACGATTTTCATAGCGTGCCTTTTGCATGCTTCTTAACATGAAGCTAGATAAAACAAAATAATCATCATGTCCTCTTGCATCATTCAACATACTTTGCAATTGCTTAGGATATACATTCTGAATTCCACCTTGAAAATTATATCCTAAAGATTTTGCAACTTTCACAAAATCACGCATTTTCTTTGGATCTGGTGATTCATGTGTACGATACATAGAAGGAATATCTAACCACTTCATATAAGATGCAACTGTTTCATTTGCTGCAATCATAAAATCTTCTATGATTCTTTCTCCTTCTCCTCTTTCACGTAGCACAATATCTTTTGGTTTTCCTTTTTCATCTACTATTATTTTTGCTTCTCTTGTATCAAAATCAATAGCACCTAAATTTTCTCTTCTGCGTCGTATGATATTTGACAATGCTTTCATATCTACACACATCTGTAATAAATGTGGATATTTTTTTTGCATTTTTTTATCTCCAGCTAAAATTGCATTCACTGCAGTATAAGTCATTCGCTCATCACTTTTGATAATACTTGGGAAAATTCGATAGTTTTCCACATTTCCTTTCCGATCAATTTCCATCATACATGTCAATGCTAATCGATCAACATTAGGATTTAAAGAACATATTCCATTACATAATGCATGAGGTAACATTGGAACAACACGATCAACTACATACACAGAAGTTCCACGTTTATATGCTTCTCGATCAATTGGACTTCCTGCAATTACATAATGTGATACATCTGCAATATGAACATATAAACGATAAACATTTCCTATTTTTTCAATACTGATTGCATCATCTAAATCTCTAGCATCTTCTCCATCAACTGTAATTGTAAGCAATGTTCTTAAATCAACACGATTTTTTAACTCATCTTCTTGAATAGTGTCTTCTATTTCTTGAACTTGTGCTTTTACTCTTTCATTAAATTCAGGTTGAATATCACGTTCTAAAAGAATACTTAAAATATCTACACCTGGATCATATTTATATCCAATTTCTTTTTCAATATGGCATTTCAACACAGGTCCATAATGATCTATTTTCACTAAAACTTTAGTATCATTTACCAATTTAAAATCATCAAAATTTGTTACCTTAATTTTTTTATTAATGATATTTGTATCGGATAAGAAATATTTTCTGCCTTCTTTAATCTTGACGACACCAACAATTTTTTCAATACTATGTTTTAGGACTTCAACGACTTCACCTTCAACACTTCCGTCATTATTTGTCCAAACTCTAGCATATACTTCATCTTTATCCATTCCTAAACCAAGATTTGTTTTTCCAATATAGTAGCTTTCTTCTTCTGTTTCCACAAACCCATAGCCTTTTTGGTTTACTCGTAATGTACCTTGAACATATCCAAGTTGATCACTTGTAAAATAACGTTCACGTTCATCTCTTGCAATCAAATGTTCTCCTTCTAACTCATTTAAAATTTTTAGCAATTGGGTAAAAGAAGAACTGTCCTCCATATCAATAACTTCTGATATTTGCTTTACATTTAATCCACAATCATTATTTGTTTTAATTAAGTCAAGGACTTTTTCTTTCATATTCATAAGGAAACCTCCTTTTTAACAAATTATCTATATATTAAGTATATCATTTTCCATCTTTAACATACATATGTTCGATAAAAAAAAGACCTTACGGTCTTAATTCATAATACGAATAACTATAACAAGAACGAAAAACACGATACCTGTAACCATTGTTACATTTGAAATAACTTTTTCAGATCCTCTTTCCTTCACATTGGCAAACAGATTTAATCCGTCACTTCCACCGAATGCGCTAAGACCATCTGATTTCCCGCTCTGTAATAAGGATAGTATAATCATTACGACCGATGCAATTAATAATAAGATTTCTAAAACACCCATGATTATTCTCCTTTCCTAAATTTCTTGCTCTATTAGTATATCAAATTAAATTTTAAATTACAATATACTTTTCATACTTTTATAAAGATGACCATCATTATTGTTTTTTATATACCTGTCTTATTAAAATATTTTTTACTAAATAATAATTATTCAGTATGAATATGTATATGAAAAATCCTAATACTAGTTATTTAAATATTACTTTAGATCAATCTGAAAAAGTAGACATACTATACATGTAGCATGCCTACTTTATTGTTATTTAAATTTACAATTTCTTAGTGTTTAAAGATATTGTAGAAAGTTGATTTACCAGGGAATACAGCAATATCTCCTAGTTCTTCTTCAATACGGATTAATTGGTTGTATTTAGCAATACGGTCAGTTCTTGACATAGAACCAGTTTTGATTTGTCCAGCATTGAATGCAACAGCGATATCAGCAATTGTTGTATCTTCAGTTTCTCCTGAACGGTGAGAAACTACAGCTGTATAACCATGTTTTTTAGCTAATTCCATAGCATCAAATGTTTCAGTTAAAGTACCAATTTGGTTAACTTTGATTAAGATAGAGTTAGCGATTTCTTTATCGATACCTTCTTGTAAAATTGCAGGGTTAGTTACATATAAGTCATCCCCAACAATTTGGATTTTTTTACCAAGACGATCAGTTAATACTTTCCATCCGTCCCAGTCACGTTCACCTAATCCATCTTCTAATGAGATGATTGGGTATTTAGCGATTAATTCTTCGTACCAATCGATCATTTCAGCAGTTGTTTTTGTACCTTGTCCTGATTTTTTCAATTCATACATTTTTGTTTCTGTGTTATAGAATTCAGAAGCAGCAACGTCCATAGCGATGCAGATATCTTCACCAGGAACATATCCAGCAGCTTGGATAGCTTCAACGATGCATTTTAAAGGAGCTTCGTTATCTTCTAAGTTAGGTGCGAATCCACCTTCATCACCAACAGCAGTAACTTGTCCTTTTGCTTTTAATACTTTCTTTAATGCATGGAAAGTTTCAGCTCCCATACGGATTGCTTCTTTGATGCTCTTAGCACCAACTGGCATAATCATGAATTCTTGGAAGTCTACAGAAGAATCTGCATGGCTACCACCATTTAATACGTTCATCATAGGTACAGGTAATGTTTTTGCATTAATTCCACCTAAATAACGATATAATGGTAATCCATAATAATTAGCAGCTGCATGAGCTACTGCAAGTGAAATACCTAAAATTGCATTTGCACCATATTTTGATTTATCTTTTGTACCATCTGCTTCAATTAACGCTTTATCGATAGCAGCTTGATCTGTAACATCCATTCCCATTACAACATCTGCTAAGATTTTATTTACGTTTTCAACAGCAGTTAATACACCTTTTCCTAAAAATCTGTTTTTATCTCCATCACGTAATTCTAGAGCTTCTCTTTCTCCAGTACTTGCTCCACTTGGAACGATTGCGCGACCAAATGCTCCACTTAAAGTTAAAACTTCAACTTCGATTGTTGGGTTTCCTCTAGAATCCAACACTTCTCTTGCATGTACATCAATTATTGTTGACATATCATTGTCCTCCTTCATTTTCTGTTTGCATTATATCATAAAAAATCTTACTAGCAAAGGAAAAAGTTCACCAAAGATAACAATTTTTTAATTTTTTTTATTTATAATAATTCTTCTAGGCTATCAACGATGCAATCAGGGTGTATTTGTAGTCGTTCAACATCATTTCTTGTGTGCACCCCTGTAGTCACAAATACAGTTTCAACACCACAATTTACTCCTAATAAGATATCTGTTTCTAAATTATCTCCTACTAGAATAACTTCATTTTTTTCTTTATTCATATATTTTAGAGCAGACTCTAAAATCGGTGAATGCGGTTTTCCAATTTTAGGGCTTACTTGTTTTGTAGCATATTCATACATAGCTACAATAGACCCATTTCCAATCGAAAAACCGTCTGGCTGCGCCAATAAACGATCATCATTAGTACCAATCAATATAGCATGATCAAGTAAAAATGATAAAGCCTTCGAATATTTTTCATATGTTCCTGTTGTATCCAATCCTACAAATACAAAATCAACATCATGTTCAGTAATCACAAACCCTTGCTCCATCAATGCTTCCTTTAGACCATCTTGTCCAATATAATATGCATTTTTTCCAGTATAATGTTCTTTTGCATAAATTGCTGCAGCCATTGAACTTGTAAAAAATTGTTCTTTTTTTATTCCTTGAAACCCCATGCGTTCCATATGCTCCACATTTTGCTTTTTTGTACGTTTCGCATTATTAGTTAAAAAATAGAATTTTTCATTTCTCTCATTTAATGCATCAATAAATTTTTTTGCACTTTGAATGATTTGATTTCCGCGATACATTGTTCCATCTAAATCGATTACATAAGTTTTTTTCATAAAGTACCTACTTTCTTTCTAAACTATAGTAATTCAATTTACTTTAGAACACAAGTAATCTAATATCTACTTTTTCGCTTTTTCTTTGGATTCATTAGAATCATACCAACAACAATCAATCCAATCGGCCAATAATTTTTTAATGCAAATAAGAAATATAATTCAAATTTTTGATAATTGATACTTGGAGCAAGCAATAGTAGTATACCCGTCATTCCTAGTATAATTCCAATTCTTTCCCGCATTTTATCACTTCCTTATCTATGCATAGTATATATAGTATGTACATCTTTTTTTGTCATATTTTGAAAATGAAAAAGAGTGAAGTATATCATCTATACCTCACTCTTTTACTATTAAAGTTCAACTTTTTCTAAGTCACCATAATTAAATTCAGTAGATGTTTCACGACCAAACAAAATTAATTGTACAGTCGCAATTTGTGTATCATCATCCAATGATTCAACAGTTCCTTCTGAATTTACAAATGCTCCATTTAAAATACGAACGCGATCTCCAACTTCAAAATCAATTTGAACTTTTTTCTCGCTCATACCTAAACGGCGTAAAATTGCTTCCATTTCATCTTCAGCAACTGGGAAAGGTTTTGCCCCTCCACCACTTGATCCGATAAATCCTGTTACACCTGGTGTATTTCTTACGATATACCATGCTTCATCTGTCATGATCATTTCTACAAATAAATAACCGCTGAATGGATTTCTGATTTTTTCAACTTCTTTTCCATTCTTATATTCAATTTCTTTTTCTTCAGCAACAACAATGCGGAATAGGCAATCTTCTAATCCCATTGTTTTTACACGTCTCTCTAAGTTTTCTTTTACACGATTTTCGTGTCCTGCATATGTATTAACTACATACCACTGTTTCTTTTGTGCTTCTTCCATGTCTATCCTCCTACATTCCAATTAATTTTAAAAATCCTGATGATACAAGTTGACATAAAAAGAAAAACAATCCTAAAATAGCAACAAAAATTACTACAATAGCACTATTTTTAAATAAATCTTTGGATTTTGGCCAACGAATTCTTTTACTCTCAGTCAAAATACCATTAATACTGAACCATTTCATAAGAATCCTCCTTATTTTGTTTCTTTATGAATTGTATGTTTTCCACACTTCTTACAAAATTTTTTTAATTCAATTCGCTCACTGTGCGTTTTTTTATTTTTTGTAGTTGTATAGTTTCGAGAAAGACACTCGGTGCAGGTAAGAATTACTTTATCGCTCATTACAAAAACACCTCTTTCTTTGCTTATCTACTTTAACATAAAGTATAAGCTTAGTCAATTCTATCTTTACATCTACGTAATTTACGTAAAATATAGTCTACTGAATTTTTTGAAATTTTCAAACAATCCGCGATTTCTTGATAAGAATATCCTTGTGCCCTCATCATTAAAATTTGATATGCTCTATCTTTAGATTTGATATCAACTTGATCAACCATTTGATTTACATAATCTAAAAATTGGATATTCAAATAATCTGCTGATATTCGCTCTTCTACACCATATTTTCCACATTCATCAAAAATATCAAAGCCATATTTTTTAGTATAATCATCAATATGATAACTATATCGTGATTGTTGCTTAACAAAATCACTAATACTATGATCAATAATTGTGAAATAATATGATGAAAATGATGCTGCTTTATCGTAACGATAAGAATCTAATGCTTCGATTAATTTAATCATACATAATTGATATAACTCATCTTTATTACGATACGCAAAACTAGACTGTCTTTTTTGAATTATCATCTTTACTCTCGATGAAAATAATTGAATTAATAATTGTAATGCTACATCTCCAGATTGACGATACATATATATTAATTCATATTCATTATCAATATTATAACTTTTCATAAATCCTCCTAATAAAGGAGTCTTAAAAAATTACAACCTTAAATCTTATTATAAAGGATGACGACCATTATAAATTTGGTATAGTAAAATACCACATGCAACACTTGCGTTCAGACTTGTTACAGAACCCTCCATTGGCATACGGACACAGTAATCGCAATTTTTCTTTACAAGTGAACTAATTCCAAATCCTTCGCTTCCAATCACAAGTACTAATGGTACATCATATTGGCCTTCACGATAATCTTTTGAATTATCTAAATCAGCACCAACTACCCAAAATCCCTGTTTTTTCAAATACTTAATAGATTGTGCAAGATTAGTTACCACACTTACTTTTACAGTATCAATGGCACCTGTACTAACTTTTGCAACTGTTGGCGTAAGTCTTACATTACGATGCTTTCCGATAATCACACCGTCTACTCCAACACAATCACATGTACGAAGAATTGCCCCTAGATTATGTGGATCTTCAAGTCCATCCAACATAACTAACAATGGCATTTTTCCTCTTGGAATACTTTCTAACAATTCATCTAATTCATATGTTTTATAATCATCAATTTTTGCAGCGATTCCTTGATGATTTCCTTGTAACATTGCATCCATTTTCTTTCTTGATACAATTTTGCAATTAATTTTCTTTTCTTTAAGCATCTTTTCAATTGCTGTATCTCTGCTTCCATCCGCAATTAAAACTTCATAAATCTTTTTATTATCTTGTAGTAATTGTTTAACTACATTTTTTCCATAAACATATTGTGTCATTCTTGCTCTCCTATTTCACGAATTCTAAACCATAACTGATTTAATCGTTCTTCTTGTCTTGTAAGATATAACCATCCAAAAATTGCTTCTAATCCAGTTGCTTTACGATAAGTTATTACATCGGCATTTTTTGCTTTTGTTTTAGGATTTGTGTTTCTTCCGCGTAAAACAATTGCCCATTCTTCTTCAGTAAAGAAATTTTCCTCTTCTAATTGATTCAAAAATACTGCTTGAGCCTTTGCGCTTACCCAACTCTCACTCATCTTTTGTAAAACTTTTGATTTTTGATACCCTTTTGATAATAAATGTTCACGTACATACATAGACATGACTGCATCACCCATGTATGCCAAGGATGTTCCATTATATTCCTGTATTTCCATTAAAGAATACCTTTTTCAATTAACATAGCGCGATATTGATCTGCTGTTTCAAAATCTTTTTCTTTTACAGCAGTTCTCCATTTTCCATGTAATTCTTTATCTTCTTCAGACAATACTAAACGTTGATTTTCAATTCCAAGAACATTTAACATTTTTTCGATTGCAGCTACATGTACATTTAATTCTGCAAAATCAATTTCACCTTTACGAATCACTTGATTTAAAACTTTAACTTCATCAAATAACGCTGAAAATGCATTTGGAGTATTTAAATCATCTTCCATTGCATCCATAAATGATTTTATAACTTCATTTTGAACTTCACTATTTAATTCATATCCTGCTAATCCTGCTTTTACATATGCTTGTTTTAAAGATGTTTGAACTTTATTTAATTCTTTTTTTGCAGTTTCAATTGCTTCGTCATTAATATTTAATGGACTTCTGTAATGTGCTGATAAGAATAACCAACGCAAAACATTTCCACCAACTTTCGCAATCATATCTTTAGCCCAAATTACATTTCCAAGAGATTTACTCATCTTTTCCCCATCAATATTTACCATACCATTATGTACCCAATAATTGGCAATTGGAGTTTGAAATGCTGCTCTACTTTGTGCAATTTCATTTTCATGATGTGGGAATTTTAAATCCATTCCACCACCATGAATATCGATTGTATGTTCTTTATTAAATTCGTTATTAATCATAACGACACATTCTGTATGCCATCCTGGTCTACCAATTGACCATGGTGAATCCCATTTTATACCTTCTTCTGTACGTTTCCATAGTGTAAAATCTAATGGATTTTCTTTTTTACTATTTTCATCAATACGCGCACCTACCATTAAATCATTAATTTGTTGATTTGATAAGTTCCCATACTTTTCAACACTGTTTACACGGAAATATACATCTCCATCAACTTCATATGCATTTCCTTTATCTACTAATAACTGAATGAAATCAATAATCGCATTCATTGTTTCAGTTACTTTTGGTGCTGCATCTGGCATCATTGCATGTAATGCTAAACGATCATCATTATAAGCTTTAATAAACTTTTCTGTAATTTCTTTTTCGCTAACTCCTAATTCTTTTGCTACTTTAATAATTTTATCATCTACATCTGTATAGTTAGATACCATTCGAACTTTATATCCTAATGCTTGGAAAGTTCTTTTCAATGTATCAAAAACAACAATTGGCCGGGCATTACCAATATGTGGATAATTGTATACAGTTGGACCACATACATACATATTGACTTGATTTTCATGAATTGGTTTAAATTCTTCAATTTTTTGTCCCATGCTATTAAATAATTTCATATATTTTCCTCCTAAATATAAAAAAAGCACTTATACTACAAAGACGCATAAAGCGCGGTTCCACTTTGTTTGAAAAATGCTTTTTCCTCTCATTCACAAATAACGCTGTGTAACGTATTTTTCTACATATCGAAAAATCCCTAAAAGGTGCATTCTCTATAGTTTGTGCACTCTGCTTTCACCATCCAGAATTCGCTAAACCATATTCCTATAGATACTATTCCTTTATAATCAGTTTTAAATAGTATATCAATCATTTGCTTCTATTACAATAGATATACAAGTATTTATGACAATATTCCAAAAAAATAAAAAAGACTGCTGATAATCAACAGTCTAATTTTATTATTCCACTATTAACAAATTAAGCTAATTCAGAGAAATATTTGATTGTTCTAACCATTTGGCTAGTGTATGAGTTTTCGTTGTCATACCAAGAAACAACTTGTACTTGAGTATTTCCATCTTCCATTTCGATAGCCATTGTTTGAGTAGCATCGAATAAAGATCCGAAACGCATACCAACGATATCGCTAGAAACGATTAAGTCTTCGTTATATCCGAATGATTCGTTAGCAGCAGCTTTCATTGCAGCGTTGATTTCGTCAACTGTAACTTTTCCTTTAACTACAGCAACTAAGATAGTTGTTGATCCTGTAGGAGTTGGAACACGTTGAGCAGATCCGATTAATTTTCCGTTTAATTCAGGAATAACTAATCCGATAGCTTTTGCAGCACCTGTTGAGTTAGGTACGATATTGCATGCAGCAGCACGAGAACGACGTTTGTCACCTTTTCTTTGAGGTCCGTCTAATGTCATTTGGTCACCTGTATAAGCGTGAATTGTTGACATGATACCACTTTGGATAGGTGCTAAGTCATTTAATGCTTTAGCCATAGGAGCTAAGCAGTTTGTTGTACATGATGCAGCAGAAATAACTGTATCTTCTGCAGTTAAGATATCATGGTTAGTGTTGTAAACAACTGTTGGTAAGTCGTTTCCAGCAGGTGCAGAAATAACTACTTTACGAGCACCAGCTTCGATGTGTGCGCTAGCTTTAGCTTTTGATGTATAGAAACCTGTACATTCTAATACTACGTCTACACCTAATTCTCCCCAAGGTAAGTTTTTAGCATCAGCTTCTGCATAGATAGTGATTTCTTTTCCATCAACTGTGATTGAGTTTTCCCCAGCTTTAACTGTGTCAGCTTTTTCATAACGACCTTGTGTTGAATCGTATTTTAATAAGTGAGCAAGCATATCAGGAGATGTTAAGTCGTTGATAGCAACTACTTCATATCCTTCAGCTCCAAACATTTGTCTGAAAGCAAGACGTCCGATACGTCCAAATCCATTAATAGCAACTTTTACTGTCATTTTAAAAGTCCTCCTTTTTAACAACAATATTATACGAACTATATCCTAAAATGTCAATTGAGAAATCTTTCACTTATGCTTTTTTTCGCTTATTTTTTTACATTTTTTAGTATATTTTTTAGATGTATAAAATGCAAGCCTTTACATTCTGCTATTACAATATTTTTTTACCATCTTACAAATATTTCTTAATCAGTATTAAAAGAAAGAAGACGAGCATACTTATATACAGTAAGATTGGAGTGATAACTATGGTCATTGTACCAACCATTATTGAACGATGTGCAGCAAGCGAACATATATATGATTTATATTCATGTCTTCTTAAAGAAAGAATTATTATTATTACAGGTGAAATCGATGATGCAATGAGTAGTAGTGTCTGTGCTCAATTGTTATATTTATCTAGTATTAGTAATGAGCCCATTCAGATGTATATTAATTCCCCAGGAGGAAGTGTAAGCGCAGGTCTTGCTATTTACGATGTCATGCAATATATCCATTGTGAAATTTCTACTATTGGTATGGGAATTTGTGCGAGTATGGCAGCAATTTTATTATGTTCTGGAGCCAAAGGAAAGCGAAGCATACTAGAAAATGCAGAGGTTATGATCCATCAACCCTTAGGTGGAATGCAAGGTCAAGCAAGTGATATGGAAATCGCAACAAATCATATTATAAAAATCAAAAATAAATTACATCAAATTCTTTCATCAAACAGTAAAATTTCTATTGACAAAATCAAATCAATTTGTGATCGCGATTATTACATGGATGCAAAAAAAGCATTAGAACTAGGAGTCGTCGATACAATTATCAATTCATAAATAGATATGATTGATTTCTTTATTTCATTACTAAAATATTTTACATGCACATATACATTAAAAGGATAAGTTATACACCTATCCTTTTAATTTTATAATTTAACGAAATGCTAATTTATTCCTCTTCAACATTAAATTTTTTAGATAATTCTTCTAGCATACGATCAACATCTTTTACATAAAAATCATCTGGACGAAAAGCATCGCGTCCTGCACGTAAGTACTCAAATGCCAAAGCTTCATTCCCTAATCGATAATTTTGAATTGCAATTAAATAAACAACAACACCTAATGGGAATCCATAATAATCTTTATTATCAATAGATTCCTTCATAGCATCGATTAAATCATTGTTACCATCAAACAATACTTCTTTTGTCCATGTACAATATTTTGTAAATTTATCATTTTTTAAATTTTCGATTTGTTCTAATATTTCATTAACCATTTCTAAGTTTTTATGAATAACGAAAAAGTGAAAATACAAAGATAGATATTCTTTTTTATTAGCTTCTGAATATTCTTTTTTAAACATATTTCTTAAATGATTAATTAACTCATCGTATTTATTTTGTAACGCTAAAGATTTTGCAGTATATAAATCACAATTAAATTGCCCAATAATTTTTTTATTCAAATCCTTGGAACACCACTGAATAATTTCATCATATTGTTTATTCTTAAACATTTTAGCAGCACATTTTACCTTATGTTTTTTTATAAACAAATATATAAGATTTGCTAAAAAAACTAATGCAAATATAGCTACTATTGCAATATTTATTGAATTCATATATATTCCTTTCTATTTAACTTTATAAAGTTAATCATCTTTATAAATTAGAAATAAAAAGCTGCAGAATAATCTGCAACTTTTTTGACGAATACTCTTGTATTCTGGCATAATTGAGAGAGTTTTAATTTATTCTTATGCGTGCCAAGGTACGTGGATAAGAGCTTCATATCCTCCAGCAGCTCCACCCCAAATACCAAAGATACATCCAACGATACCAATGATTAAGAACATAACGATTAATTTAATTGGAGTAAATCCTTTGTTCTTTAATAAGTACCAGCATAATAAAGTGAATAATAATGGTAATAAACATGGTAAAATTGAATCTAAGTATTTTTGAATAACGATTGGGTTTTCACCATTTGCTAATTCCATACCTAATTGAGTACCACCACCGTAGTTAGCAATTAAAGCACCTACGATGAATACACCTAATACAGATGCAGCGTGAGTAATTTGTTGAGCATATTGAGTCATCATAGATACTGCTTTAGTACCCATGTTATATGACCAATACATTAAACCATAACGTAATCCCATTTCAGCACCGAATGCGATAATGAAATATAAGACAGGTCCAATAATATTTCCTTGGATAGCCATGTTAGCAGTCATACCTGCAACGATTGGAATTAATGTCATCCAGAATAATGCATCACCAATTCCTCCTAATGGAGCAGCAGTAGAAATACGTACTGAACGAATTGTTTGGATATCCATTTTCATTTGTTCCATTGATAATACCATACCCATAACGAATGTAACAGCAAATGGGTGAGTATTAATGAAGTCTAAGTTGTGAGTCATAGAAGCAGCTAAGTCTTCTTTGTTTGTATGGATTTTTTCTAACCCTGGAAGGATTGACCATAACCAACCAGCAGCTTGCATTCTTTCATAGTTGAAGCATGCTTGTAACTGCATTGAACGCCATACCATTCTATTTAATGTTTTATTATCAAGTCTAGCAGCAGGAGTTGTATCTTTATATTGTAACATTTGATTAGATTCCATCACTCATACCTCCATTTCCACCAGCATTTTTAGAAATAGAGTTAACTCTGAAGTCTAATAATGCGATAGCAATACCGATAAATGCAACTAAGATTAATGCAGCAGAAGCTAAGAATTCGATATTTGAGAATACTAATGCTAATGCGAAACCAGCTAATAAGTAACCCCACATATCGTTAGCTAACATAATCTTTAATAAGATACCGAAACCAACGAAACGCATCATAGCACCAGCAGAACTTAATCCTGCCATGAACCATGTAGCATTGTCAGCTAATTTTTGTAAAGAAGCAGATGCAGCATCACCAGCAACATAAGCAATAATAGCGATTACAGCGAATAAACTACCTAATAATAACATGTGGATATTTAATACAGCTGTAATTCCTTTAGGGTTAGCTTCAGCAGCAGCTTTATCAGCTTTAGCCATTAATCCAGCAGCAGCAGTAAATACAATTGTAACAATGTATTGACCGAAAGTAGCGAAAATCATACAAGCTCCTAATGCAGCATCAACAGACATGTTTGATTTAACAGCGAAAATCATAGCAACGATTCCACCTAATACGGCGTTAGGTGGCTGTGCTCCACCGATTGGCATGTTACCAATCATCATTAATTCATAAGTACCACCAACAACTAATCCTGTTTGTACATTTCCTAAGATTAATCCAATAATTGGACATGCGATCATAGGACGATAAAGTAACTCAGTTAATGAGAACTGGTCAATTGCAAACACGAAAGTTACGGCAGCTAATAAGATACATTCAACGATGTTCATATTCTTTCTCCTCTTTTTTCTTTAATTACAATTAATTTTATTTAAATAATTTTTCAATATCTTCTGCAGCTGTAGTTGGAACACGTCTAATTTCTAGTTCCACACCTAAGTCGCGAAGTTTTTTAAAGCAAGCAACGTCGTCATCATTTACAGCAACTGAAGTAGCAACTTGACGTTTTCCTTCAGCCATGTGCATGTTACCGATGTTAACTTTCTTAATTGGTACCCCACCTTCAACTAAACGTAAAACGTCTTGTGGACATTCGCAAATAATTGCGATGTGTTGAGCAGGGCTTGCTTTACCAATGATGTCAATAGTTTTTTGCACTGAGAAGTAACGTGTTTGTGCATATGATGGAGCAGCCATGTTCATTAGGCCTTGACGCATTTCATTTGTTGCGACTTCATCATTAGCAACTAACAATAAGTTAGCTCCTACAGTTCCACACCATTGTGTAGCAACTTGTCCGTGAATTAAACGGGCATCGATTCTTGTTAATACGATATCTGGCATTTTTCTCTCTCCCTTCTACCATTAATACTGAGGATTGTTATCAGCACTTTACAGGGTGTTGATACGAAAACCCTTTCAGTTCTCCTACATGATATGCCATAAATCATCATAATGCTTTACACATTTTATTACTACTTTTGCATTTTTTAGTAATTTGCCCTATTTTTTTGTAATTTTTAATATTTTGACACTAATTACATAATAATTTATTAATTTCACAAAATGTGTGATAATGTTATTTATTTATTTTCATTAAACATCGTTTATGCTCGTTATGTAATAATTTTCATGAATTTATATCATTTTTTTTGAATCTTACTATTATAATTCTTTTATAACTTTAATATTTTTGTTATACTATTCTAAAAGAAGGTGATTTCTTTGTTTAATAAAACAACAAGTTATATATTTAATAAATATGGTGAAATTGTAAATGAACTTTCGCTTAAGCAAAATCGAAAAATGTATCACACAACTTTAAAAATAAAAGACAAAAGTGTGTATCAATTAATGTCTTACAATTCAGATGTCTATATAAAAGTACTATCTGGTATCGTTTTGATAACAATTCAACAGGATAATGGATCTCCAGAAAACTTCGTAATTCATAGAGAAATTAAAATCAATAAAGATATTAAATTCAATTTTCTTTGTATTTCATCAAACGCTAAGGTTGAGCTATGCTGTGATTTTAAAGCAAAAAAGACGATTCATCAACTTCCTGATGATGCACCAATCACATATGAACCATTGGTTTCTACATTCTCAATTAATGAAATATTAGGATATTATTATCAAGTTCGTAATTCAAATTATTTATTTTCAGGAGAATCTCATGATTTTTGGGAGTTAACCTTCATTGATAACGGCGAATTAAAAACAACTGTTGATGGTGATGAATATGTTTTAAATGAAATGGATCTAATTTTATATGCTCCAAAACAATTTCATACACAATATACTAGCGACACAAAATCATGTAGTTATTTAACTATTTTATTTGATATGGATATTCCTGATTCATATTTGATTACAAATCGCGTATATCATGCACACCGTGACATACACAGTACATTGAACAATTTTATAAAAGTATCAAATAACGATGTCCTTTACGACAGTGAATTAATGCTTTGCTATCTAAAAGAGCTAGTTATAAAAATTCTTCAATATGATTTCCAATCAAGTACACCCGTTGCTTCTACACCGATGCAACAGCGCTTTGAAAATGAGTTATTAAACGAAATCATTATTTATATTAATGATACAATTTATGAGCAATTAACAATTGAAGAAATCTGTAATAAGTTTTCTATTTCACGTTCTAGTTTACAAGCATTATTCAAAAACAATATTGGTACTGCCCCAAAGCAATACATCAGTGATTTAAAATTAAATAAAAGTAAACTTCTAATCAAAGAAAGTATCTATACAATAAGTGAAATATCTAATATGTTAGGATTTACTTCTATTCATTATTTTTCAAGAAAATTTAAGCAACAGTTTGGTATCACACCTACCGATTATGCAAAAACAATTTATAACTAAGAGGCTATATAGAACTTGTTCCTAATATCAAGGTCTTTAAGGCCTCTTTTTTATTTACCCCTATTTATCCTTAAAGAGCAAATAATCTTATTTCTGTTCAATATCCTTTCTATATAATATATAGATATAAGTATTTCATTTACAAAGAAATTTGGTATGTTATCATTTATAATTTTTTAAGCACGCTTTTACGCAAGCAACATGCATTATCATGTCTACCTAAAATAGCATTCATTTAATTTAAAATTAAGAATTCTACACTATATATCTTTTTCCATAAAAAAAGAGTTATGCGAAACGCATAACTCTTTTAACTTATTAATTAGATACCGTCTGATGATTCTTCTTGTTGTACTGGTTTGAATTCATAGCGAACTACTTGATCTTTACCAGTATTTACAGCCATATTTGTTAATGTATCTAAATCTTCAATAAATTGACGTCCCATGTTAACTTCAATTAACATTGGTAAGTTTGTACCTGCGATAACTTCAACATTACCTCTAGGGAATCCTGTCATTACTGCAGTTTTAAATGGTGAACCTCCACCTAAGTCAGAAAGAACTAAAATTCCGTCACAATCTTTTAAAGTATCGAACGCTTTATTTAATTCTCTTTCTAAATCTTCAACTGAATATTCTTGAGGGAAATCAACAGCTACATAGTTTTCTGGTTCTCCTGCAATTAATTTTAAAGAACTAGTTAAACCTGTTCCGAAATTTCCGTGTCCTGTTACTACTAAACCGATCATCAAAAATTACCTCCAAATTATTTTTTTGTATATGGATGAAGAATTACACCTTTAACTACACGATTAACTTCTCCTGTTGGACATGGATTGTCTGGAGTACATCCTAAAGCTAAAGATCTAAATAATGCTAAAATTTGTGCACATACAATGTAGTTGAATCCTAAGAATGCATTGTCATGTAAATTTTCTAAATTGCATGCATATGAATAATCTACTAAATCAGCGATTTCTTTATCTTCTTTATTCATGATAGCAACAATTTTGTTTCCTTTACGTTGTGGACTCATTTCTTTGATTAAATCTACTTCGTATTGACGAGTATATGGATCATCACTTACATATACAACTGTTAATGTTTCATCATTAATAATTGATTTAGGTCCGTGACGGAATCCCATTGGAGTATCATACATAGTTGCTACTTTACCAGCAGTCAATTCTAAGATTTTTAATTGACTTTCTTGTGCGATACCTTTTAAGCAGTTAGCTCCTAAATAAACGATACGTTTGAAATCGAAATCGTTAGCAATTTTTTCAAATAATGACCAGTCATTAGCTAAAGTTTTTTCAGCAGCTGTAATTACATCTTCTAAATCAGCTTTAACTTCATCTAAGTTATCTAAACTGAAAGCTAATAATGTAGCTAACATCATGTTAGAGAAACTACTAGTCATAGCAAAACTCTTATCATGAGTTTCTGGAGTTAAGTTGATAGCAAATGCATTATCACGAGATGCTGCTGCTTTACTTAAAGCACCTTCTGAGTTACATGTAATAAATAAGTGGTAAACATTTTTTCCACATACTTCATCAGCAACTTCTACTGCTCCTACAGATTCTGGTGAATTTCCACTTCTTCCATAAGAAACTAATAATGTTGGTTTATTTTGTGATAAATAAGCTTCTGGAGTAGCTACAATATCTGTAGTTCCATAAGATTTAACTTTAAAGTTATTACGTTTTGCAACATATGTATAGATAGCGTTTCCAACGAATTCACTTGTTCCTGCACCTGTTAAGATGATATCGAAATCTTCGTTTTTAGTTACGTTTTCGATGAAAGCTTTTAATTCATCTTTCATTCCTTCAATTTGAGCAATTGTTTTTCTCCATGTTGAAGGTTGTTGATTAATTTCAGTAGCTGTGAAAGTTCCTGTTAAACTTTCCCATTGGGCTGTGTCTTTTCCAAAAATCATTTTTTATCTCTCCTTTTCTAGTCCATGAAATGCTTTTTTTATGCATAATAATTATATATCACACTAATCAAAAAAACAATGAAGTATGTAAAATCTTATTAAAATGTACAAAAGCTAAACTAATTTTCGTTACCTTAATTATTTAAAATTCTACTTTTTATAGACTTGTTTTTCATTTTCCTATATAATATCAAATGAGGTGATTTTAATGGCTGCAAAAGGAAGAAAAGCTATCATATCAAATAATGATGAAAAAATTGGTGGATTCAGCGTTTATCGTGATGATAAAAACCGCCCAATATATTACAATCGTTTCAACCATAATGGTTATGTATTAAGTGATAATGCCAAATTATTTAAAACATTTAATTCACGCTTTATGCTTGGATTTATTGCAACTATTTTTGGATATATTTTCAATTTACCTTTATGGTTATGTGTTACTTTAGGTATTGTTGTTTACATTGTTATGGAATTTAAATTCCGTAAATTCCTAAATAAACTTCCTGTAATTCCTAATTTCCAACCAAAGAAACGTGCAAGCGTTGTTGATTCTGAAGCTGGATTACCAACTAAAAAAATCGTTACCAAAATGATTTTATACTTTACTATTTCTATTTTATTAATTGTTAATGCACATTCATCAAATTATACTGGTTTAATTTTATATTTGAACTATGCTTTATCTGTTATTACATTTATAACAGGAATTATCGAAATTCGTGCATTAATCATTAATCGCAACAAATAGAATCTATTTACATAATTAAAAATAAAAAACGTGATTCATATAAAAATCACGTTTTTTTAATAATATTCATGCAACCATAAAGGTTTCTTTAATATACTATATGCTTCCTCTACTGTTTTTGCTTTTGTATTAAAAAGTTTATTTAATAATTCATAATTATTAATTCTTGCCATCATATAATCAATATGACGAGGAGTAGCTAATGGGAAGATTTTTTCTAAATTTTCACATTCACTTACTTCAATCGAAATAATTTCATAATCACCAATAATTGCTTTCATCATTCTCGTTAACGCAACAGATTCTAAATAAATTGCTTCCTTAATAACTACATAATTATTTCGGATTTCATAAATTAGATATCCAATAACATCCTCATTTAAATCTTTATACACAATAAGATGTTTAGAACCAAATTCTAGCTCTTTTAACAACATCTCATAATATGAAAGATCTCGTACATAAAATCCATCAAAATGATTTACGAATTTCCTATATGCATTTAATAATTCTTTTGCAGTTGCACTATATGCAACTCTGATTGGAAACACTTCATCCAAGTATTCCCTTTGAATAATATATCTTCTTCTTAAATATATAGTTTGAAACCCAAAAGCTTCATATAATTTTGGATTCTCTGCTCTCACTAATGTAATTAAATGATTATGACTAGCTTCATCAATCATCTCATTCATAAGTTGTTTTACACATCCATTTTTCTTATATTTGGGTAATACACAATTTCCTAATATATAAGAAACATATAATAATTTCTCTTTAAAATTTAAAATATGTTCATTTATAGAGACACTACCTATAATATGGCAATCTTCTTCTTGAACAATCGTTTTGCTTTGATCATAAAGATTGCGGAAATAAAAACTCAAAAAATTCAAATCACAATCTGGATTAGATACTTTCCACAATTCATAAATTTCAGTTTTATGATCTCTTGAAGCTTCTTTTATCACATAATCACCTACACTTTATTCATCGTCTTCTCTTTCTGTATATTCAACATCAATGACATCATCATAATCTGTTCTATTATCTTGATAATCATATGTTGTAAAATCATCAAAATCTTGTTCTTCAAAATCTTTCATTTCATTTTCTATATTTTTCTTGATCTTATGTCTAAGATATAATCCAAATCCTATAACAACAAGTATAATAACTAAAATGATTGGTAAAACTACGGGAAGAATTAAAAAAAACAAATACAAAATAGCTGCAATAATTAAAATTGAAATAAGAATTTCCATAGTATTCCTCTCTTTCATCATTATGATAATTATAATATAAAATATAGTTTCTGTATATTAAAAAGAAGGATTTTTATCCTTCTAGTTATAATAAATCTCTTTCCCTAACGCCCAATGCTCGTGCAAGAACACTAATAACTCGTAATGAGATATTTCGCGTTCCTCGTTCAATATTTGAAATATAATGTTGATTAAAATTACATAATAACGCAAGCTCTTCTTGTGTTAAATGACGTTGTTTGCGATAATAACGTACACTTTCTCCAAATCGTGAAATAATACTTAGTCGTTGATCGACAATCCCTTGCATTTTATAATTTTCTAGCTTTGCATCTGCTGTTTTACATTTACGTATAACACAAACATTCATTCTTATCCATCCTTTCTTTTGGCTATTGTATCATACGTTTTTATTCTTTTTCCTTCTATAAAGATTTCTAATATTTTTTAGTAAATAAATCCATAAAATAAAGATAATAAATACATAGATAGGTGCCACTACAGGAATGGTAAATTTCTTTTCATCACTTTTTTCTTTTCCTATGACACGAAGTGTCTTTTTTTCTGCTTTTTCCATTTGTCTTTCATATGTATATTTCGGATTTCGTATTGAAATATAAGCAATTCCGCGTTCCAATAATTCTTCTTGTAGTAATTTTCCATCCAAAAATAAATACACACTTAAATCTTTTTTCAATTGTGTTGTTGGATCAATCTCCATAGTGATATGATCTGCATCTTTAATGAGTTGCTCAACAACCATCCATCCATGATCATTTTTCATCTGTATATTAAACAAAGATAAAGATAATTCATTTTTCTCGCTGATTACTTCTATTTTTTGATTTTCAATCTTTTGAAATTCTACATCATACCTTGTTCTACTTAAAAATGGAAAAAGTGTAGCTAATAGAATTATACATAATTTCATTATACATCACCCTATTTAGTCTACACTTTTTTTAACATTTTATACTTTACGATATTGATCTGCTAATTCTTTTATTTTCGTCAAACGATGACGCATTCCTGATTTTGAAATAGATTCATTATATTCATCAGCAATATAATCGCATAATTCATTTAAACTTGCTTCTGGTAACTCCTTACGTGCATATGCTACATGTTGAAGTTTCACAGGTAAAGCATCTAAACTTTGATATGTCTCAATCCATTGAATATCTTCTAATTGCTTTCTTCCTGTTGCCATACTTTTCATCTCATTTGCTAATTCACAATTATCCAAACGAGTTAATGAATTAATAAAATCTCTTTGGATTCTACTATCTTCAAATACAAATACAGAATCACTAGCTCCAATATATCTTAAAAAATCACCAATTTTATCACTTGCTTTTAAATAAACAACTTCTTGATTTCTTCGTTTAATTAACTTTGCAGGTAAATCAAAGCGTAACATAATTTGCTGAATAAACTTTGCTGATTCTTCATCATTTGTACTAATTTCCAAATGATAGTTTGCTTTATTTGGAGAATTCACACTTCCTCCTGCAAGAAATGCTCCTGCAAGATAAGCTCTTGCACAGCAATCTTTTTTTAATAAATTACTTGATGGATGCCCCTGCAATCCTTGATCTGTAAAAATCTCTAAATCTTTTAATATTTCCATCGCTTTATTTTCAATACGTATAACATAGATATTGTTTTTCTTCAGCTTCATTTTTTTTATTACAGATAGTCTTGTAGTAACATCATAGCGTTCTTTCACTAATTTATAGATTCGTTTTGCTGTTGTTGCATTTTCAGTTTTTGCTGTTAAATGCATTCCTGTACTCGTGAAATTAATTGTAGAGCACATTTGTAATACTGCACTAAGTTCTGCTTTCATACAACATGGATGCAATTCATTTGCTGCAATTTCTGATTTTACTTCTGTTGTAAACGACACCTTTTCATCATCCTAACTCTTTGTTTATAATCTCTTCCATAACATCTCGAATTTTATCGGAATCATGTCGAATCAAACCACCATCAGTATCTAACAAATCACGATATATAACATCATATTCATGTGTATCTTCGCATACCTTTACACTAGTACTACCCATATCTTCATATTTTTGTAATAATTGCTCGCTGATTTCATTATTACTTGCAACCACAATATCAATCGCCTCTGGGAAAGAATGCTTATAAATGGCACGTACATGATCTTCTAATGAAAAACCATCTGTTTCTCCAGGTTGTGTCATTGCATTACAAAAATATATTTTTTTTGCTTTATTATTTTTGATTGCCTCTGATATTCCATCTACAATAAGATTTGGCAAAATACTTGTATATAAACTTCCAATTCCATAAAAAATAATATCTGCATTTTTGATTGCTTCAATAGCTTCTGGTGTTGCCTTCACTTCTTCGTTGTAATATACATGATCAATTTTATTTAAAAATTTAGGTATATTACTTTCGCCTCGCACAATTGTGCCGTCCTCCATAATAGCATATAAAGTAATAAACTGCAAAGAACTTGGAATGATATTCCCTTTAATCTTTAAAAATTTAGAAAAAGTTTTAATTGCTTCCATAAAACTTCCTGAAGTTTCTGTTAAAGCAGTTAAAATCAAATTCCCTAAATTATGTCCACCTATATCAATATCTTCACCATCAAATCGAAAATCCATTAGAGTTTTAAAAATAGACTCTTCTTCAGCCATTGCACACATTACATGACGGATATCTCCCATTGCGGGAATATTAAATTGTCTTCGAATTCTTCCAGTACTTCCCCCATCATCCGCAACAGTAACAATAGCGCTAATATTAATTCCTGGAATCTGCTTTAATCCTCTAAGCATTACAGAAAGTCCTGTTCCTCCACCAATAACCGCTACATTTTTCATAATTAACCAACTTTCTTATCACGGTGTGATTTGTAACAAACAAATTCATTTTTATAATGATTGAATAACCAATTCGCAATTGTAATACTTCTATGATGTCCACCTGTACATCCAATCGCAACAATCAAATGCGATTTCTTTTGTTCCTGGTATTCTTTAAATACAAAATCTAACAATTGTGTTAATTGTGCAACAAATTGTTTTGTCTGATCAAAACTCATAACGTAATCAAATACTTCTTGATCATCTCCTGTTTTATTCTTTAACTCTTCTATATAATATGGATTTGGTAAAAAACGGACATCAAAAATGTAATCCGCATCCATCGGTATTCCATGTTTATATCCAAAAGATTCAAATGATACCGAAAATGTACGTTTATTATCTAACTCTAATTTTTCCATCAAAATACTTTTTAATTCTAAATGATCTAATTTCGTTGTATCAATATGAATCAAAGAATGTTCATTTAAGGATTCAAACATATCTCTTTCTACTTCAATTGCTTCTTCTAATGTATTTGCTTTATTGAAAATAATCATTGGATGATGTCGTCTTGTATACTTATATCGTAACAATAATTTTTCATTACTTGCATCTAAAAATACAATGTGCACGTTAATATCTAAATTATCAAAATATTGCAAAAAAATTGGATAATCCATTGCGGTTGTCGCAAGCGCAATATTTTGATAACGCGGATCTGGTTCCGCTTTAACAATCCGACCTAAATATTCAATTAATTGAACTGGAAAATTATCAATACAATGGTATCCCATATCTTCTAAAATACCCATTGCTGTTGTCTTTCCTGCACCAGACATTCCTGTAATTAATACAACATTTTG
>RCNI01000450.1_pt1 | contig 27225 bp, 21 predicted proteins | sample 2041151 | NCBI WGS metagenome assembly RCNI01 (sample SAMN09708214, study PRJNA481090) | feces metagenome | isolation source: feces | place: Antarctica: Albino Rookery | reverse complement strand
GGCTAAATGTAAACCGATTTAGTTCACTCAACATTAAGTGTAAAGTTGATTAGTGAACCTATATTAAGAGTGTAAAACGAATTAGTTAATCGTACTCAAATCAGTCAAGCTTTTCTAGTGATAGTCTTACAAAGAATAATCTTTCAAATAATTTCTAAGCGACTATTTCATTCTTATGTCAATAAATACTAATATCTTGCAAATATAGTATCATTTCCACATAATCAAGTTAACTATCTTTGCAACAAATAATTATAGATAATCAAAGCAACCAGATAGTACTTCAATACTTATATTAAAGCATATATAACCTTACCCTTAACGTTGCTTCATATTTATAACACATACTTTATAAACCGGTTATTTATATTTATGCAAAACACAATGAAGATTACTTTTAAGAATATGGACTTTTCCAGTCATCAAACGTAATCCTTCATAAAATCCTTTGCTTACAGTTATATCTTTCATAAAAAGATGGCTGAATGCAAGTTTAATGATAAAATAATAAACCATCATCTTAAATTAATATCTATGTACAAAAAATGGAATCTTTCCAGCCTAATATTACTTGCTGGAGCCTTATCTTTTCCTCTGGAAACTTATGCTAGCACATTCACCTCTACAAATACGCTCAGTGCTATGCAGCAATCAGGAACTGTAAATGGTTCTGTAAACGATGCTACAGGACCAGTGATTGGAGCATCTGTCTTAGTGAAAGGAACAACCAATGGTATAATCACTGACCTTAATGGTAATTTTACATTGACAAATCTCACAAAAGGTCAAGTTCTACAAATCTCATTCGTAGGTTACATCACTCAAGAAATAACCTATACAGGACAAAAGTCACTCCATATTACCATTAAAGAAGATACACAAACATTGGATGAAGTGGTAGTAGTTGGCTATGGTTCACAAAGAAAATCGGATATGACAGGTGGCATTACTTCAGTAGATAATAAGAAACTGAATTTAGTGTCAACCAATAATTTGATGGATAAACTGGCAGGTCAGGTTCCTGGACTAAATATTACAACAGGAAATGCTCGGCCAGGAGAAGACCAAAGTTTACGTATTCGTGGTAACAACTCATTAACAGCAAGCAATTCACCTCTCATTGTCTTAGATGGAATACCTTATAGCGGTTCTATCGGCGACATTGACCCCGATATCATCGAAAATCTTTCAGTTTTAAAAGATGCATCATCTGCAGCAATTTATGGTTCTCGCGGTGCCAATGGGGTTATCTTGATTCAAACAAAAAAAGGTAAGGTTGGAAAAGCGACTGTTACTTATAAAGGCCAAGTAGGTATTGCACAAGCAGAAAGGCGACTTGACATGATGAAAGGAGATGAATATATTCAATATCTCCAAGACTATATTCATTTAAAAAACAACATAAGTTATGACAATCTAACTCCAGACAAAATATTAGGAGCTGATGAATATAAAAATTTCAGCAATGGAGTGGAACAAGATTGGCAAGATATACTTTTTAGAAACGCACTTGTAACAAACCATCAGATTGGTATTTCTGGTGGTACAGAAAAAACAACCTATATGGCATCTTTATCTCATTTGTTGCAAAACGGAGTTGTTGAAAACACTCAAATGAAACGTACCAATATTGCTCTCAATGTTGTGCAAGACTTGAAAGATTGGTTAAAATTGGAATTAACATGCAAGCTGTACAAAAAGATTATGGAGGTGTCTTACCTAATCTTGAAGCGGGATTAAAAATGAGTCCCTTTGGCAACAATTTGGATGAAGATGGTAAAAAAGTATTCTACCCCATGGAAAGAAACACTCTATTCAGCCATCCTCTAGCAAACACTGATGCCATAAATGACAGGACATCAAGAAATATTTTCATCTCGACATTTGCAGACATTAAATTACCTGTCAAAGGTTTGAATTTCAGAACAAATTTTGGATATAATTACCGAAATAATTTTACAGGTTCTTATTATGGAAGAAATACATTGTCAGGGCAAAAAGTAGATGGTTCTGCTAGTATTAGCAATACACATTATTATGATTACACTTGGGAAAATGTATTGAAATATGAATTATATAAAAACGATCACCGCTTTGATGCTACTGCCTTGTTTTCAGTACAAGAAACAAACAAGAAATATGCAAAACAGGAAGCAGAGTCATTTGTAAGTGACGACTCTGGATACCATAATATGAATGCTGGAGAAAAAAATATCCAAGTAGGCTCTTCCTTGGAAGAAACTGCAATGCTATCATATATGCTTCGCCTTAACTATTCATATAAAGGGAAATATATGGCAACTATAACAGGACGTTCAGATGGATATTCTGCTTTTGGAGCCAACAATAAATATGCATTCTTCCCTTCTGTAGCACTAGCCTGGAATTTATCTTCCGAAAAATTCATGGAATCGACCAGAGGCTGGATGGACCTACTGAAATTAAGAGTTTCTTATGGAGCCAATGGAAATCAAGCCATTAATCCATACCAAACATTAGATAGATTGAAAGGCGTAAAATATATTTGGGGAGATGCTGGTACAGTTGTTAATGGAATGTACTTACCATCCAATGGAGTAGGAAACCCTAATCTTAAATGGGAGACAACTCATTCTACAAACATTGGTCTTGATTTTGCATTTTTAGGAGGAAGAATTTCAGGTAATATCGAAACTTATATCTCTAAGACAAAAGATCTGTTAATGAACCGTGCAGTTCCTTACATGAATGGATATAAAAGTATTATGGATAATATAGGACAAACAAAAAATGTAGGTTTTGAATTTTCTATCAATACTGTCAACATCAGAAGCAATAATTTTGAATGGAACACCAATTTAAACTTCTCCCTAAATCGTGACAAGATTACTAAATTAACAGGTGATACAAAGCAAGATCTTGCCAATAAATGGTTTGTTGACGAACCAACTCAAGTTTATTACGACTATAACGTAGTAGGAGTATGGCAGAAAGATGATGCAAAATGGGACGAAACAAAAAAGAAATTCTTAAATGCTGATGGCAAAGAAATTCAAAAAGGAGCAGAACCAGGCTCTGCAAAATTGGAAGATATCAATAACGATGGTGTCATCAATGCAAAAGATAAAAAAGTTATAGGGTCAAAACTGCCTAGTTTTTTAATGTCCATGACAAATGGTTTTACATATAAAAACTTCTATGCTTCATTTGTTCTAAATGGGGTATTCGGACAATGGAAACAAATGCATGATCAAAACTTTGACCGATGGATGCCTGAGTTTAATTATATTAGTGGCATGAACTATTGGACAGAAGATAATCCAACCAATGAGATGACCTCGCCAACTTATGTACCTTTTGAAAAACATTCGTTTTACAAAAAAATGAATTACGTACAGATTAAAAATATAACAATAGGATATAACCTACCGAAAGGCTTTGTTAAAAAGATTGGACTAACCAATGTCCGAATGGATGTTAGCATAAACAATCTTTACACATTTAGCAACGTAAAAAATGCTTTGAATTTTGATAACACTCAAGATGACGAAAAAGGAGCTGTCATTAGTTATCCAACAGCACGTACATATATGTTTGGCCTCAATGTAGCATTTTAATAATTAACGATTTAACCTTACAAAATATGAAAAAAATTTACCTAACAGCAGCTTTAGCAACAATAACATTATTCAGCGGTACTAGCTGCTCTGATTTCTTAGATGAAGAAATGAAAAGTATACCAGGTCCCAATAATACATATACAAGCAGTTATGGATTTGAAGTTGCAGCTACAGGACTTTACACTTGGGCTCGTGACGAATATAACACTTGGGGAGGAAGCGCTTTTTCACATGGTCAAGCTTGCCCTTACGAAGCTTTACAAGTAGCTACGGATATTGTTTTTTGCGGTGCCCAGCAAGATGGTTCTTTAGTTCCATTTGAAAAGTTATCATATACCCCTTCCACCCGATTTGTCACCTCGTTTTGGGAATGGGGGTATGGATTGATAGCATCTTGTAATGAAATGCTTGAATATTCTGACATTAATACTAATTGGGACAACAAAACAGATAAAGTTTTCTACCAAGCTACCGCCCGCTTTTTCCGCGCTTATGCATATCGCACACTCGTATATTTATATGGTGATGTACCGTATGTATCCAAAATAGAAAAAGAATTCCGTGATGACTTCACACGCACTCCAAAAGCTGAAGTTCTATCATACATGATTGATGACCTGACATTTGCCGCCCAAAACTTACCAGACAACCCAGACAAATTACTATCTGGAAAACTAACGTCATGGGCTGCAAAGCACTATCTAGCTGAAGTGTATTTAATGGTAGGAGAATATGAGAAAGCCATTACCGAATGTAATGATATTATCAACAGTGGAAAATATTCTTTAATGGAAGAACGCTTTGGAGCTAAAAAAGACAAACCGGGAGATGTCTATTCCGACATGTTTTTAGAGTTTAATCAAAACCGTGAATCTGGAAATAAAGAAGCTATTTGGGTTATGCAACTTGAATATAAAACTACTGGAGGTGGCGATTGGACTGCCGACTGGACCCGCCGTGCTTGGTCTCCGAAATATTGGAGCAAAAAAGGATTTGTACTGGCTGATACTTTAGGAGGAAGAGGACTCGCACAAATTCAACCTCTTACTTGGTGGATTGAAGGTAAAAATTTTTATGACAAAACAGATATTCGCAACTCTGAATACAATATCAAACGCCATTGGTATTATAATGACACTAATGACGAAAACTATGGTAAAGAAGCTGAAATTACAGATGAAACCAGAAAACTCAGTCAAATTTATCCTGTTATAACAAAATTCTTTTATGGTAAAGAAGATGATTTACAATATGGAGGTAATAATAAGGACAGAATGAAAATACGTCTTTCAGAAACTTATTTATTCAAAGCAGAAGCTTTAATTCAATTAAAAAGGATGAAAGAAGCTGCAGAAGTTATCAATATTGTAAGACACCGCGCAAAAGCATCTGAAATAAATGAAAATCAAGTAAATATGGACTTCCTGCTTGATGAGCGTATTCGTGAGTTAGTAGGTGAAGAAACACGAAGATTTACACTTCAACGCTCTGGTAAATATATAGATCGCGTAAAACAATATAATCCTTATTCAAAGGATTTTAGCTATAGTAATTTATTATGGCCAATACCACAAAGCGTTATTGATGCTAATACAGGATCTGAGTTCCCTCAAAATCCATAACTTCTTTAAACTATATTACATAAAAAAGATGGTATATCTTCATGTCTGTCCGACATTGGATATACCATCTTCCCTTTAATCAATATTTCATATCAAATCCCCTCCTAGATCATATTCCTATAGAAACACCTTGATATAAAATACCATTTTATCAAATCATAAATCTAATTATTCCAATCCTATTTCATCCACAAAGATAAATCCAGGATCACCTTTACCCCAATGCCATGCTGGCAAGCTATACTCAGGTTTTGCAATGAATTTCACGTAACGGGCCTGCAACGGCTCAAAAGCCAACTCATGGGTAACGATACCGTTCTTGTCTTTTTCAGACATCGCCGGGAATGACTGCGATTTCACTTCACGAAAATTTTTGCCATCCTCAGAAACAGCTATAGCAAACTGTCTCAAGTCGAGCACTTCATCACCAATTTCCAAGCAAAGACGCACCCATGCCTTACTGATGGTTTCAGGTTTTCCCAAATCAACCACCGCTTCCATGTCATTCTTATAAAAAGCAATCCAATGGCCTGTACCATAGCTTTTACCTCCAGCTATACCATCTACAATAGTCTGTTCTCCTTTAAACTTATATCGGTTGTTAATAGGCTGAAGCATGGTAACAGGTTTCAATGTGGCTTTATTGAAAGTCAGGTCTTTTGACAATACCAACGAAGGCTTTCCGTCACGAATAGCCACAGCTCTCAGTTGAACAGTCTGATTGATTTTCAATGTATCAGCATACAATTGAGATTGTTCTGTCGGCATACTTCCGTCTAAAGTATAATACACAGGAGCATTATCAATTGTCATTAAAACAACTTTCATCACCCCTTCTTTAAAGTCTGGAAGATATTCTGCAGAAACCCCCTTCACATGCTTGGCATAATTGTACTGCTGCATATCATAAGACTCCAGCAACAACGGCAAACGTTTCAAGAAATAACCATAATCTTTCTTTTCAGGCATAGTCCATTGCACTTCTGACAAAGCAGCCAAGCGAGGTAATTCCATATATTCTACATGACTATAGGTAGGTATATATTCTGTCCACAAGTTAGCCTGCACACCCAAGATATATCCAGCTTCCTCTTTGCTCAAACCATCTGATATAGGTTCAAAACTATATACTTTTTCAACCGGAAGGAATCCACCGATAGCTAAAGGTTCAGAATCAATGTCTGCCGACTGATAATAGTCGAAATACATGTGCGTATTAGGGGTCATGATAACCTGGTGTTTCATTTTTGCTGCTTCAATACCACCTACCACTCCACGCCATGACATAACGGTAGCATCTGGAGCCAGACCACCTTCCAAAATTTCATCCCATCCGATGATACGACGTCCTTTTTCATGAAGGAATTTTTCAGCACTGCTGATTACATAGCTCTGAAGGCGCTGTTCTTTAGTATGATGTTTGTCTGATTTCAGACCCAATTCTTTAATCTTTGCTTGACATTTAGGACAAGATGCCCAACGTACTTTCGGACATTCATCACCTCCCACATGAATGTATTCTGAAGGGAACAGTTCTGTCACTTCACTCAATACATCTTTAATAAACTGCATTGTCTTGTCATTACCGATACAAAGCACATCATCCGAAATTCCCCAACGCTGCCACAGCTGGTAAGGACCACCTGTACAACCAAGTTCCGGATAAGCAGAAAGTGCTCCCAGCATATGTCCTGGAAGGTCTATTTCTGGGATTACTGTAATAAATCGGTCTTGAGCATAAGCTACAATGTCTTTTATCTGCTCTTGGGTATAGAAACCTCCATGAGGAATACTATCATTGGTGTCCCAATCTTTACCGATAACAGTACCCGAACGCATTGAGCCGACTTCGGTCAGCTTAGGATATTTCTTGATTTCCACACGCCATCCCTGGTCATCTGTAAGATGCCAATGAAAACGATTCATATTATGCATAGCCAACATATCAATGAAACGCTTCACTGAATCTGCCGGGAAGAAATGACGTGACACATCAAAATGCGCTCCACGGTAAGCAAACCTTGGATAGTCTGTAATGGTAGCTGTCGGGAAAGTAACATTTACCTTCTCGCCTGCTTCAGCCATCGACTTACGTAAAGTCTGGATACCATAAAATACTCCTGCCTCTGTAGTACCAGTAATTGTAATCAACTCTGGCTGGACTTTCAAGACATAAGCTTCAGGATTGTCAGAAACAGCTCCTTCTTCCAAAACAATTGCATTTTGACCTGATGACTGCTCTGTAACCGACAATCTTTTACCCGTCTGTTCAAAAATATACTCAGCCAGGAATTCGGCATTACGCTGCATTGCTGCATTACCCTTAGAGTATACAATGACCGTCTGATTATCCAATGCAAACTCACCATCATTCGATGACACAATTTCTTGTGGCAAAGGAATAACTCCATAGTCAGCTTGTTTTACCACTCCCGATGAACAAGAGAAAAGTCCACCGCACATCAAAACAGAAAAAAGGACTCGTTGAATCTTCATTATTATTAAACTTAAGTGAATAATTATCTAGTTATTTGACTGCAAAGATACGCAAAATTCTCAAACCATCCTTGAGTCAAAAAAAAGGTCTGTCTGGAAATAGCTCCCGACAGGCCTTCTTGTCTTTAAAAATATATCTTATCTGAATTAAGCCTGAGCTTTTTCAGCTTCCGACATTTTATGTCCCATTGTAAGATATGCTACCGGAGCAGCTACAAACAATGACGACAATGTACCGATTACCACACCCAAAATCATGGCAAAAGCAAAACTTCTAATGCTATCACCACCCAGGATGATGATACTCAACAATACAATCAATGTACTCAATGAAGTATTGATAGTACGACACAAGGTCGTATTCAATGAGTCATTGAACAAATTTGCACGGTCACGTTTCGGATACAAGTGGAAGAATTCACGAACACGGTCGAAAATAACCACCTTGTCATTAATAGAGTAACCAATTGCAGTCAAGATAGCACCGATGAAAGTCTGGTCGATTTCCAATGAGAATGGAGCCCAACCATAACACAATGAATATGCTCCAATGATTAATGTAGTATCAAGTGCCAAAGCAACGGTAGCTCCCACACTATATGCAATATTACGGAAACGAAGCAAAATATAAAGACCGATAGCTAATACAGCCAACAATACTGACCATACCGCAGATGTCTTGATGTCATCGGCAATACTTGGTCCGACCTTCTGAGAACTGATTATTGAACCTCCGGCACGATTATCACGGTCGATAAAGATTTCCAATGTAGTACCCTGTCCTAACAGATTGCCGTCTTTCAAGGCATTATAAAGGAACTCTTCAATTTCAGCATCAATTGTTGGAGATTCTTCTTCAATACGGTAGTTAGTAGTCACACGGATAGTCTTTCCGTCTGTACCCAAAGCAATAGCCTGCACATTGGCATCACCAACTTTCTGCTGAAGCAAATTACGTACAGTTTCAGGCTGAACAACCTGTTCAAACTGAACTACAAAATTACGTCCACCAGTAAAGTCAATACTCTGAGCCAAACCACGTACAAAGAACGAAACAATACAAGCCAGCAAAACAATACTCCATACAGTAAATGCACGCTTAGAAACTCCCATAAAGTTATAGTGCACATTCTGCATCAGATTCTTCGAAATACCTGTGGTGAAAGTCAAATTCAGCCACTTGTCCTTGTTCATAAAGTGTTCGTAAACCAAACGTGTCAAGAATACGGCAGAGAAGAATGAACAAAGGATACCAATAATCAAGGTAGTGGCAAAACCACGGATAGGACCTGTACCGAAGTTGAACAGGATTATACCCGTAATGATAGATGTCAAGTTTGAGTCGAAGATAGCAGAGAATGCATTAGAATAACCTTCCGACAAAGCCTGACGTACACCCTTTCCTGCCTTCAATTCTTCTTTTGTACGTTCATAAATTAAAACGTTAGCATCCACAGCCATACCTAAAGACAACACCATACCAGCGATACCAGACATCGTCAAAGCAGCCTGGAATGATGAAAGGATACCCAAAGTAAAGAAGAAGTTTACAAACAACGCCAAGTTTGCAACCATGCCCGGAATGAATCCGTACATAGCACACATATAAAGCATCAATACAACCAATGCAACAACGAATGACATTGCACCCTGATTGATAGACTCCTGACCCAAAGAAGGACCAACGATATCTTCCTGAACAATACGCGCAGGAGCCGGCATCTTACCAGACTTCAATACGTTAGCCAAGTCTTTTGTCTGCTCTGGAGTAAAGTTACCTGAGATTTCTGAATTTCCTCCCGAAATTTCACCTCTTACATTTGGAGCACTGTATACATATCCATCCAATGCAATAGCAATAGCACGTCCAGCATTCTGCTTGGTAAGAACAGCCCATCTACGAGCTCCTTCTGTATTCATTGACATACTTACAGCAGGTTTGTGAAACTGGTCGTAAGTATCTCTTGCGTCAGTAATCACATCACCTTCCAATGGAGCACGTCCGTTACGTTCTGTCGACTTGATAGCATAAAGTTCGAAGACTCTTCCTGATTTATCCCATTCAGAAGCAGCAACACTCCACATCAATTTCAAGTCACGAGGCAAGATTGCCTTGATTTCCTTTGCATTCAAGATGCTGTTTACAGCAGCAGTATCTTTATGGTCTGCGTAACCCACTACAGCACCGACACCATTCTGGTTCAACTGCAATATAGACAAGAGAGGATGCTCTTTCTTGATGCGTTCCATGTCAGCAGCAGAAGCTGTGCTTTCACCTTTCAATGCAGCAGCCAAGCTATCTTTTGCAGATACAGCAACCTTTTCCACTTCAGTACTTTCTTCTTTTTCAGAATCGGTAGAAGACAGAGCCGCCAAGTCACGAGCGCGAACATCGGCAGAAGCTAATACTGGAACGATTTCTTCTGCTTTAAAAGTTTCCCAGAATTCCAAGTTAGCAGAACCCTGCAACAGTTTTCTTACACGTTCTGGCTCTTTGATACCAGGAAGTTCCACCATGATACGTCCCATCTTTCCTTCCAAATTTTGGATATTAGGCTGAGCCACACCAAAGCGGTCAATACGTGTACGCAATACATTATATGAATTTTCTACTGCAGCTTTTACTTCTTCTCTCAATACTGCTTCTACTTCAGCATCAGTGCTACGAGTATTTACTCTATCCTTCAGCTGCTGAGTGGCAAACAGTTCAGCCAAGTTTCCGTTCGGAGCTAACTTTTTATATTCACGAACAAACAGTGTGATATAATCTTCCTGACTGGTGACCTGTAATTTAGCAGCTTCTGCCACTGCCTTATTAAATGCTTCATCTGTCTTGTTGTCAGCCAAAGCCTTTACTACATCGGGTACAGAAACTTCCAAAATAACGTTCATACCACCTTTCAGGTCAAGTCCCAACCCGATTTCCATTTCACGACACTGTTTCAGCGTATAGCTACCCAGCCAAACCTTTTCATTCTGTATTGAATCTAGGTAATGTGATTCACCCTTCGGATCTTCTGCCGCCTTGTTCATATGATAGCGGGTCACAAAAGAGAACGAAAGATAGAACACACATACAACGGTTAGCAAGAACGCAAAAACCTTTACGAATCCTTTGTTTTGCATGTTACTTAATTTATTATTTTACTTTATTATCTATATACGTTTATTCAAGGTTGCAAATATAGTTTTTTTTTCATTCACATAAGGAATGGTTTTTAAATTATTCTCTTACAACAAAGAAAAATTACAAAAAATTCTCCTTATCATAATCAAGTTGATATAGAATCGAATAGTTTACAGACTTATTTCTGTAAAATACACCATATAGGATAATGGTCGGATGCAGTAATAGAGTGATCCACTTCACTATGCAGTACTTTGAATGCCGGAGAAGCGAACAAATGGTCTATCCGAAAATAAAAACGGTCTTGATGAAAACTGATACCAGGACCGAATCCTGTTTCCACATAAGTATCTTGAAGGCCCTTCCCGATAGTATGATGCGCATAGGAGATAGGAGAATCATTAAAATCACCGCAAACCACCAGATAACGAGCTGTATTACGAGCTATCACATCGGCTATGGCATCGGCCTGCACAGCACGTATCTTTGCTGCGGCTGCAAACTTCGACAGAAGATGCTTCCCTTTTTTCTTCACTAGCCCGCCATGATCTAATGAGTGGAGAATCTCTGAATACTCCTGCTTATCGTGCACATCTAGTTTGTTGGATTCCAAATGATTATTAACCAGCACCAATGTGTCGCACCCCATTTTTAATCGATAGACTACGCTTCCGTTATATTGGCTGGTATAAGACACCCGTTTGGCTGAAAGAATCGGATAACGTGAATAGCAGGCCAACTGGTTTCCACCGCCTAAAGTAGTAACCTTACGATAAGGATAGGTCGAAAGAGCCTTTCTGATTCTCCTTTCCGTTATATGCTCATTCAAGCGATACTCCTGTAAACAAATCACATCTGCCTCACAGTCCCTCAAATACGACAATATAGCAGACGGCTTTCCTGTATCTTCTAAAAATCCAGCTATATTATAAGACAATATCTTGATAGTTTCCTTTGGCTCCTCCGATATAAAGTTTATCGGGAAATAGATTCTTACGGCAGGCCACCCCAATAATAAGAACGCCAATGATAACAGTCCCCATCTCACACGTATCACCATCCAAAAGATAGCAAAAAATAGAACTCCCAAAGCTAAAAAAGGAAAGACTAACCCCAAACAGGAAATAGCCGAAAACCGCTCCGGAGAAATATATGGAGAATAGGCACAGCATAAGAAACCGATGCCAAGTCCGACATTAGCCAATAACAACACTTTCTGCAAAATACTTCCCAATAGTTTCATTGTTTATAGCTATAATAAATGGCCGATAATCTTTTCCAGATACCGACCAGTCCTTTCTTATTTTTTACTTGCATCAAACAAACTTTTCTTCTCCTCTTCATTCAGACTTCCATATCCCGACTTACGAAGTTTATCTAATATACGGTCCACTTCATCCGAACGGTCTTTTTTTTGAGTATTGTATTCATAGTCGCTCTGCCTGCTTCCATAGTGAACTTTCATCCGAGGTTTCTTTGGAGCAGGTTTCCATTTTCCTCCTACAAAGTCAATAGCCCCATTTATCCATCGGGTAAAATCTTTTCCTTTACAAAGCCCTACGGAAAAGGCCCATCCAGCCAAAGCACCTCCTAAATGGGCTATGTGTCCACCGGCATTGTCGGAAGTCATGAAAAGCAAGTCCAAAACAATCATAAATATTGCCACAAAACGCAATTTTACACTGCCCAAGAACAGAAACTGCACCGGGTATTCTGGCTGTCGCTCTGCCGTTGCCACTACAATAGCCAATACCGAAGCTGAAGCGCCTAGCAGAAAAGAACCGTACTTATAATCTTCAAAATAAGGAAACACATTGTAAGATAGCAGATAAAGCAATCCACCACAAATTCCTCCCAAGACATATAGTCCGCGCAAATGACGCGAAGAAAAGAACTGCAAGAACAAACGCCCAAACCAATAAAGCCAAAGCATATTGAATAATACATGCAATATGCCTGCATGCATAAACATATAGGTTATCAATGACCAAGGCTGACGTATGAAGCGTTCCGTCCAGGCAGGCATTTCCAAATAATTTGCCCATAATACAGACGGTAACTTAAACAAGGTACAGAACACATTGAATAATGTGACAATCAGAAAGACTGCTACATTAATATAGATTAAGCGAACTACTATATCCCCTCTGCTAAACCCGTCTTTCAGGTTAGTGAAAAATCTGCCTTCCTCCACCATTTTGCTTTCTCCAATAAAGTATTAATATCAATCCGAACAGCATACCGCCCAAATGTGCAAAGTGTGCTACTTGATCACTCGCTCCAAAGCCCAACAGCAATTCTATGACTGCATACCCCACGACAAAATATTTAGCCTTGATTGGGACTGGAATAGGAAAGACAAACAACTGATTGTTTGGAAACAACATTCCAAAAGCTAACAGAATACCATATACAGTTCCAGAAGCCCCTACAGTTGTCATTGTATCTAAAAATTCCGCCATCGGTATGATGCCATAGCCTGTATCGACAGTTGAATAGTGCGCCCAGCTGTTTATGTATTGAATATACTGTACACCTTCTTGTACCAAACCGGCACCGACACCACAAATCAGATAATACACTAAAAAGCGTTTCGGTCCCCATACCTGTTCCAAGACTGCACCAAACATAAACACAGCAAACATGTTGAAAAACAAATGCTGAAAATTGGCATGCATAAACATATAGGTAACCAACTGTAACGGATTAAAGCTAGACCCCATGAAAAAATGAAGACCAAACATATTCTCAGCATCTATACCATAACGCTCGGCCACAATTGTAACAAAGAAGCACAGCGCATTAATAATCAATAGATTCTTCGTTATTACAGGAAGATTTCTCATAATTGTTTTCTATTATCATTCATAACTCATTTTACAATACTATCACGCAAAACCAACAAACTTTCCGGGCCCATATTAAACAACAAGTCTACAATGCTCAGGTTTGGCAAAAATCCTAATTTGGCATCAAACACTTGATAATAAGGACAAGGATTGAAATTGGGATCGAACTGCTCATAATCCTTCTTTGGGTGAATTATTTCCCGGAAATCATCTGCTCCTAAAGGAGCGGCCTCATAATCATTAGTAGGCAACAACATTGGCTGCAAATCTATCTGCTCACAAATCCACCGACAAAGTTCCAGATTGAAATCAAACAAAAACTCATATCTCTGCTCGTAGAAGCGTGCCAGGTCGTCTGAATAATAATCAAAAAAAGGACTCTGCTTATAAGCAGCCACCAACGCATTCCAATGCACATGACGCCATTTGCCATGATCAGAAATCCTAACGTCCTTCATAGAGCACTTAGGAGACTCGTTCTTCTCGGTAGGAATAGTCAACGAAAGCGGACCATCAGCCGAAGCAATCATACAACGATTACGGTACGTCTGCTTCATATAATGATCATGTTGCTCGATATAGGCCTTCCCATATTGATATAATTTGACATAATATTCCACCGGAGCCAGGTATGCCGAGCTCAGGATTACTTCATCTTTCATATTTTTATTGCACATACTCTAAAAAACGTTCTTTAGAAACAGGGTACCAAATTCGCCATGCCTTACCAATCAGATGACTTTCCGGCACAAATCCGAACAAACGGGAATCACATAGATTTACCGGGTCATTGGCCGTCATCCAATAATAATCTTGAGTAAACACATATTCCTTTACCGGCTTACCTTCCACCCACAAGGTATCTCCTTTCACCACAGCCTGCTTTCCTTCATGCAAGCAAATGGTATTACATATCAATACCTTGTTCCAAGGATAAACCTTAATTGACTTTCCTTTAGAAGGAACTACATACGGATAGCCGCTATCATCGTTTAAAGCTTTGTCTAAAGGGGTGAAATGTACATAATCCCCTCCTTTTTGAGTCAACAGATACAACTCATAAGCACTGAAACTACGGATATAGTCACCTTGCTCGGTATATCCCACCAAGGTATTACCTTCAATGCCTACTACGTCCAACAAAGCCAACACCACATCTTCTTTATGTCCCGGATAAGTATAAAACGACTTGCTGTCAGGACTATATACAGCACTGTGCGTATCCAGCATTTCTTTGTTCAACATCAAGGTGTCTCCCGGACAACCGGTACAACGACTGATAAACAAAGAAGCACGCTCCAGGCTCATGGAAGAAGCCGACCGAGGATTGTTAAACAATACAATATCTCCCAATGCAACTCTTCTCTCGCCTATACGATGATAACCCAGCAAAGAAGGGAAAGGCAAACGCAGACCATAACTCCACTTGTTAACCAGCACTGCTTCTCCCGGATACAGACTGTTTTCCATTCCAGACGAAGGGATGAAGCAGGAAGTTACAAGAAAAGTCTTGACCAGCAGCACCGACAAAACTACCGTCACCACCAGTTTCCACTTGATTATGTATCTCCTCCTCTTACTCAAACCAAATTATCATCTATGTATTTCCTGTTTCAAGGCAACAAAACCCTTTTACAAATTCTTGCTGCCTTCTTTTCTTTATTTAATTGAATCAACAAATCGGAACAATCTATCCCAACGTATTTTTCCATTCAACCAAGTACGATCTTGATTTAAAGAAAGCCAGATAAAAATTGGCTTACCTACGATATGGTCTTCCGGCACAAAGCCCCAGAAACGTGAGTCTGCCGAATTGTGGCGGTTATCTCCCATCATCCAGTAATAATCCATCTTAAAAGTATATTGGTCTGTCTCTTGTCCGTTAATATAGATTTTACCGTCTTTCACTTCCACTTCATTGCCTTCGTAAGCATGAATAGGACGTTCGTACACAGGAAGATTATCCAATGTCAAAGTAATAGTCTCCCCTTTCTTAGGAATCCATACCGGACCGTAGTTATCCACAGTCCAACCAGTTTCCTTATTGACAGGATACAGCCCTCCAGCATTATCTTCAGGAACATTGATTATAGATTCCACCAAGTCTTTGCGAGTCAACAAAATTGCTTTTGTCTCTTCGGTCAGTGGCATATTATAAATGGACTCCTCTGGATAATAAGTCGACAAATCTTCCCGGCTAATACCCAATTCCAGACAAAAATCTTCCGGTAACTGTCCTCTGGTATGTACCATGTACCGATATTGTACATTATCTGGTTCTTTGTTTGCCTTACCATCCAAATAGATTATGCGGTCTTTAATTTCAAGTGTCTGTCCTGGTAAGCCCACACAACGTTTTACATAGTTTTCCCTACGGTCAACCGGACGATATATAATATCCCCGAACATTTTAGGGTTTTCATTCATATATTTGCGACCTGCATGATAATAAAAATCATAAACCTGACGCTGCTGGTCCAACGAAAGACTAGCCATATCTACCGGCTTCGACAACTCCTTACCTATCTGATAACTCATACGATAGATATCTTCTGCCGGAATAGAAGTTGCCACAGTATCGCCAGCAGGAAAGTTAAATACAACGATATCATTCAGTTGTACTTTACTCAATCCATCTACTCGTTTATACTCCCATTTAGGCCATTCCAAATACGACTTGCAATTGAAAACCGGAAGTGTATGCTGTGTAAGCGGCATATGAAGCGGAGTTTGTGGCACACGTGCCCCATAGCTCATCTTGCTCACAAACAGATAGTCGCCTACCAACAACGATTTCTCTAATGATGACGAAGGAATAACATAGTTCTGAAAGAAATACAAATTCACGAAATAAACTGCCACCAATGCAAACACAATAGCATCTACCCATCCCATCACCGTCAACACCATTGGATTAGTAGACTGTTTCCACCATGTCCAAGGAATCTTCTTGGTAATATATGCATCAAAAATAAACGGAATTACAAGAACTCCCAACCAACTTCTAAGCCAAACAAGAAAAAGAATGTATAAAGTAAGGACCACTCCAAACTTTATCCATTGTCTATGTGATACCTGTGTCATATTATCCATCAAAATTGAAATAAATCATTCATGCCCAAGAAACCTTCATGCAGAGCTGTATATTCAGCAGCCAGAACTGCTCCCAAAGCAAATCCTTTACGGTTCTTTGCATCATGTGTAATCACAATAGAATCTGCCTCCGACTCATAACATACTGTATGAATACCCGGCACTTCACCTTCACGTATTGCACTGACAGGCAGTTCATTTGGAGCACACGTAGTAGTTCCGCTTACCGAACCGTCGGGAGCAGTAAATGTGCCCATCACCCATTTGTCTTTACGGTCCAAGTTTTCCAAAATATCTTCTGCCAATGTGATAGCAGTACCACTTGGAGCATCCAACTTATGTACATGATGTGTCTCTACCATAGAAACCTCATAATTTCCAAACTGATTCATGATATGAGCCAAATATTTGTTGACAGCCGAAAAGACAGCCACACCCAAACTGAAATTAGACGCCCAGAACAATGTCTTTCCTTCCTCTTTACACAGGCGACGCATTTCTTCTCCATGTTCACCCATCCATCCGGTACTACCCGACACCACTTTTACACCTTGCTTGAATGCTTCCAGACAATTGCCGTAAGCTACTGACGGAGCTGTAAATTCAATGGCCACATCTGCAGAGCGAAACGCTTCCGATGCAAAGTCCTGATGGTTATTAACATCAATGATGCTTACTATTTCATGTCCACGTGAAAGGGCAATCTGTTCTATCTCCTTGCCCATTTTTCCATATCCTATCAATGCTATTTTCATAAAAACTGAATTATTTTAGCTACAAAGATAGTGTTTTTCGTTATTAATCATTACATTTAGTGAACATTTACACCTCGTTAACATGGAACAACTTTTACATTATGCTTGGAAGCACAAACTTTTCGGGCTAAAGCCATTACAGACTACCGACGGCATCCCGCTGGAAGTGATAGACCCTGGACTCTCTAATCCGCATGCCGGCCCTGATTTTTTCAATGCCAAAATAAAAATAGACCAAGTGATATGGGTGGGAAATGTAGAAATACATTCACAGACATCCGACTGGTTCAAACACCGTCACCATGAGGACCCCACATACGACTCCGTCATTCTTCATGTTGCTGAAAAAATAGACACTGTATTACACAGAAGCAACGGTGAAATTATCCCACAAATGGAGCTCCACTGTCCGGAATCTTTAGAGAAAAATTACACCGCCCTCTTGCAGGAGGACCGATATCCTGGATGCTTCCGAATCATTTCGCAACTACCTGCCTTTACCATACACAGTTGGCTGTCTACCTTACAGATAGAACGATTTGAGCAGAAAGCTAAACAAATAGAAACAATCCTTGAACAGACCAACCATGATTGGGAACAAGCTTTCTTCATTACTCTTGCACGCAATTTCGGATTTGGAGTAAACAGTGACGCTTTTGAATTATGGGCTCATCATATTCCGCTCCAGGCTGTCAATAAACACCGGGACAGTCTTTTCCAAATAGAAGCATTCTTTTTCGGACAAGCCGGACTCTTACAGGAACTACCCACCGATGAATATACTACACAGCTTATCAAGGAATACCAATATCTGGCACATAAATTCAACCTGTCCCCTTCGAGCGATTGCCGATGGCGATTTCTACGAATGCGCCCGGGAAACTTTCCACATATCCGCATTGCCCAATTAGCCTGCCTATATCATCGTTCGCAAGGCCTGCTCTCCCAATTGATGGAAGCAGAAACACTCAAACAGCTACAAAATCTCTTCAAAGGAGGCACTTCCGAATATTGGTACAAACATTTCAGATTTGGAGAAGAATCTCCTTCTCAGCACCGTAGCATCAGTTTATCTTCTATCAACCTTCTGATTATCAACACAGTCATACCTTTTCTGTATGCCTATGGTCGACACCGTAACGAGGAAACACTTTATCAGCGTGCCAGCAACCTGCTGGAAGAGATGAAACCAGAAAACAATCACATCATCCGGCTATGGGAGGAATGTGGCATCAAAGCAGCCCATGCCGGAGATTCACAGGCTCTCATCCAACTAAAGAAAAATTATTGTGACGCCAAGAAATGCCTGTTCTGCCGTTTTGGATATGAATATCTGAAAGCCTCCCCCATCGTCTGAAGTTTCAGCATAAAGCTGCTGCCACACACTGCAGATACTGCTCCAGGCGACTGCTTTTCAATATCTGCTTTCGTACTTTCTTTTCCAAGTCCGGAAGCAGATATTCCCACATTGTCTTGAGTTTCTGTACCAACTGAGTTTCTCCCCCTTCCATTACAGAATCATAATGCGCATACATCAGCTGGTGCATTTCATATACCTTCTGATACAGTTCTTTTTGAGACATCAGCTTTCCTGTACGGATGGCAACGGCCAAAGAAGGATCGGCCAGCAGCCCCCGCCCCAGCATCACCCCATTCAAAGCAGAATATTCCTCCAGTAAACAGAGAGCCTGATTCAGGTGCTGTATATCTCCATTATAAACGAGAGGCAACTCACATTGGGCATAAAAAGCACGAAAAGCCTCCATATCGACCTTCCCCTTATATTGCTGACGCCCGATACGAGGATGAAGGGTAAGCTGCTTCACACACGAAACATTCAGTAAAGGCAACAGTTCCCTCCATTCTTCTGCCTCTTCCAAACCCAATCTCATCTTTACCGAAAAACGTACCTGGGGCCAATGCTTCATTTCATCCAGCAAAGACTTCACACGGTCAGGAAAAGGCAGCAAACCAGCCCCTTTCCCTTTGTTCACAATCAAAGGAAAAGGACATCCCATATTCAAATCAATCTCATCGTGGCCCTGCTCACACAGAAAAGTAACCAACGCAGCCAGTTCTTCTGGAGTAGCCGCCACTATTTGAGGAACCAAATGTTGTACCTGGTTCTGTGCTGCAGCAACCTCACGACGGTCTTTATTGCGTACTGTCCCTTTCTCCAAACGAATAAAAGGAGTATAATAAGTTTCGACGGCACCAAATACCCGCTCGTGGGCATTGCGCCAGGCAGCTTCCGTAAATCCTTGCAAAGGAGCTGCACAAATTGATTTCATAATCTCTTGCATAACGTAAACAAATATAGGGAATTATTCGTTACCTTTGTAAATATTGGACACTAAACCCTACTATATGAACAAATACATCTTCGAAGTGAAAATGAAAGTCCGTGACTATGAATGTGACCTTCAAGGCATCGTAAACAACGCCAACTACCAGCACTATATCGAACATACCCGCCATGAATTCTTGTCATCGGCAGGCATCAGTTTTGCACGCCTACATGAAGAGGGAGTAGACCCGGTAGTAGCTCGTCTGAGCATGGCATTTAAGACTCCTTTAAAAAGTGGAGATGAATTCATATCAAAACTCTATCTGAAGAAAGAAGGAATCAAGTATGTTTTTTATCAAGATATCTTCCGCCTACCAGACATGAAACCTGTCATCAAGTCTACGGTAGAAACTGTTTGTCTCATTAATGGCAGGCTAGGAAGCAGTGAACTGCTCGATACTACTTTTTCTGATTATCTACAACCATGAACACCCAAGAAACAATTTACCGGATGGCTCTCACCCGGCTTCCGGGAATTGGCATTACAGGAGCACGAAACCTGCTTCGGGCAGCTGGACAAGCCAGCGTTTTATTTGAACAGACACAAGAGCTTCCCGACTTGATTCCAGGTATTGCCCCACGGATACTACAAGCTTTTGACGCTCCAGATATCCTTCGCCTTTGTGAAGCAGAACTTAACTTTGCAGAAAAGAACCAGATAGCTTGTCTTACAGAAGACAATGAAGACTACCCTTCCCGTCTGCGCGATTGTAGTGACGCCCCCTTGGTGCTTTTTTATCGTGGTAATGCCAACCTTAACCAATTACATATTATATGTATGGTAGGCACACGCCATGCTACCGACTACGGAAAAGAAATCTGCCGGCAATTTATACAAGAACTGAAAGATATGCTGCCAGACGTGCTCATAGTAAGCGGATTGGCCTACGGCATCGATATACATGCCCACCAGGCAGCCCTACAATATGGACTGAACACCATAGGAGTACTGGCACACGGGCTAGACCGAATCTATCCGGCTGTACATAGAAATACAGCAGCTGAAATGCTAAAACACGGCGGTCTACTTACTGAATTTACCAGCGGAACCAATCCAGACCGACAGAACTTTGTGAGAAGAAACAGAATCATTGCCGGCATCAGTGATGTTACTATCGTAGTAGAATCGGCAGAAAAAGGAGGCTCACTCATTACTGCCGACATTGCCGAAAGCTATCACCGAGATTGTTTTGCTTTCCCGGGAAGAATCAATGATCCTTATTCTACGGGATGTAACCTGCTCATCCGCACTAATCGGGCATCCTTGCTTCAAAGTGCAGAAGGACTGGTAACCGCCATGGGATGGGAAAAAGAAGGTAATCGTCCGGAAGCTATACAACGCCAATTATTCCCCGAACTCTCTACCGAGGAAAAACTAATCATCGAGATTCTAATGAAGCACTCCGATGGAGCACAAATCAACACACTGGTTGTGCAATGCAATATTCCTGTCAACCGAATGACTGGTATCTTGTTTGAATTGGAAATGAAAGGCATGATACGCACCTTGGCAGGAGGAATCTATAAATTAATCTAATCAATTACTGAATATTTTATGAGAAAAAAACTTTTTAACTTTAGAATTTTCGCTCTTTTAGGATGTTTATGCATGTGCATCTCTTTACTTGCAACTCCTACAAACAATTTATTGCCCAAACCACAGCAACTGAAACTTGAAAAGTCAACATTCAGACTAAACCGTGTAAAACTCACTACTCCTGTCCTCGACAAGACTATCCGTACCCTTATCACATCATGGGGCGGAACGATAGACAACAACGCCCAGAACACCATTGAAATCAGACTAGTAGACAAATTGAACGATATCCCGCTCAATTCTCACCAGGCCTATCACCTTCATGTCGGCTCACGAAATATCCAAATTGAAGCCGAAACGGAAACCGGAGTCTATTACGCTTTCCAAACACTTCGCCAGTTGGCGCAACAGTCGGGCAAGAGAACTACATTTCCAGGCTGCAACATAACAGACTGGCCAGCCTTTCGTGTACGAGGTTTCATGCACGATATAGGCAGAAGTTATCTATCTATAGAAGAGCTGAAAAAAGAAATAGACATCTTGTCCCGCTTCAAAATCAATGTGTTCCACTGGCACCTTACCGAAAATCAAGCATGGAGACTGGAAAGCAAAATATTTCCGATGCTGAACGACAGCGTAAATGCAACCCGATTTCCCGGTAAATTCTACACTCTTGAAGAAGCCCGTGAACTGGTTGCCTATTGCAATGAAAGAGAAGTCATGCTTATTCCCGAAATAGATATGCCAGGACATAGTGCCGCCTTTGAGCGCTGCTTCCGTCACGATATGCAAAGTCCAGAAGGTATAAAAATATTAAAACTGCTGGTAGAGGAAGTATGCGATAACCTGGACGTCCCCTATCTGCATATTGGAACAGACGAAGTAGGCTTCAGAGACAAAACCTTTGTGCCAGAAATGGTTGCCTTTGTGCGTTCTAAAGGGAAAAAAGCCATTTCCTGGAATCCCGGATGGAATTACCAACCCGGAGAAATTGACATGACTCATCTGTGGAGCTACCGAGGAAAAGCACAGAAAGGGATACCTGCCATTGATTCACGCTTCCACTACTTAAACCACTTTGACGCCTTTGGCGACCTTGTAGCATTATACAACAGCCAGATATATCATGCCACACAAGGCAGCGATGACTTGGCTGGAACAATTCTGGCCATCTGGAACGACCGTGTCATAGAAGACGAACAAAGTCTGATAGTACAAAACAATTTCTACCCCAATATGCTGGCTATGGCCGAACGTGCATGGCTAGGAGGCGGAAAGGAGTATTTTGACAAGAACGGAGTTATACTTCCTACCGATGAACAATCGGATGTTTTCCGTGCGTTCGCCGATTTTGAACGTCGCATGCTATTCTACAAGGACAAGTGGTTTCAAGGATATCCGTTTGCTTATGTCAAACAAACTAATGTAAAATGGCGGATTACCGATGCATTTCCCAACCAAGGAGAATTAAGCAAAACATTCCCCCCAGAGGAAAATATTAATCCTACTTATTTCTATGAGGGAAAAGAATATGGCACACGGCCCGCAATAGGAGCAGGTATCTACCTGCGTCATGTATGGGGCAACCTGATTCCAGCCTTTTACGCAAACCCGCAGGAAAACCATACCGCCTATGCCTATACCTATGTATATTCTCCTAAAGAACAGGAAACCGGCTTATGGGTAGAATTCCAAAACTATGGACGCTCGGAAGCCGACCTTCCTCCTCTACAAGGCAGTTGGGACTATAAAGGCAGCCGAATCTGGCTCAACGAACAAGAAATCATGCCGCCTACATGGACAGCAACCCACACAACCCGCAGCAATGAGATTCCTTTGGGCAACGAGAATTTCAGTGCCCGCCCACCCATCAAGGTTACCCTACACAAGGGATGGAACAAAGTTCTGCTCAAGCTACCAGTCGGCAAGTTCAGCACCCCACAGGTACGTCTGGAAAAATGGATGTTCACAGCCGTATTCGTAACCCTTGACGGATCTAAAGCAACCGACGGACTCATCTATTCTCCCGACCAGCAAAAATAATCCAACCTTATAAAATCCATAATGCCTCGGTATAGTCCTCTTAAAGGACTCTTACCGAGGCATTTTCTTTAAAAAACAAATATAATTTTAGCGGACTCCTATTTCATCTACAAACATGAAGGCTGTCTGCCCTGCCCCTCTATGCCATTTAGGCAATTCAGAAGTACACTTTCCAACCAAACGCACAAAGCGAGCCTTTACTTTATCAAAAGAGACAGTTTCCATCTTTGCCACATTATCCTTGCTTTCCTTGCTCAACACAGGGAAGGTCTTTTCTGCCACTTTCCGATACTCCTTACCATCTGATGACACATATACTTCCATTCCCTCAAGCCCGAAGATATGATCGCTCGGCATCAGATAAGTGCTTATAAAAGCAGAAGAGATTTCCTGCTCAGCCTGAAGGTCGACCGTTGCATCCAAGTTTTTCCCATAGAATCCCAAATAACGGCCAGAACGGTAGTTGCCATCACCTTGCAAGCCATCTACCAGCAAAGTTTTTCCTTTAAATACATAATTGGCATGAGGTGCTTCGGCTAAAGTAATCGGTTTCATGGTAGCCAAATTAAAATCTAAAGTTTCTTCGGAAACTTCGCTCTCTCCTCTTTCACGAACAGCCTTAGCCTTGATAACTGCACTCTTGTTCACCACAAAAGGTGCTTCATATTTTGTTGATTCCACAGTAGGCTCTGTACCGTCTAGCGTATAATATACCGGAGCATCATCAAAAGTAGCCAGCGTTACATAAACTTCTCCCTTTTCATCTGCTTCTACAGCAATGCTCACCTCATCGATGTCTTGCTTGTAATGATAGCCATAAACAGTGTAGATATCCATCTGATGTTCCAGTCGTTTCAAGAAAGTTTCCAGATTCTTTCCTTCCGGTGCACTCCACTGCAATTCAGACAGAGCAGCGATACGAGGCATCATCTGCCACTCCATCTTCACGCTGTCTTTGGTCCATTCGGTCCATATACATCCCTGTGATCCAATCACGTTCTGCTGTTCCTCCTTGGAAATTCCTTCTGGCATCGGTTCAAAATTATACACTCTGGCCACCGAGTTCACCCCTCTCAGACGGTTATATCCCGGATTACTGAAGTAAAGATGAGTGATAGGGCAAACAATGGTCTGATGTCCCTGCTGCAATGACTTTACACGCGCGTTTGGACTGGTCCATGCCATTACGGTAGTACTTTTGGCAGGATTACCCTCCAAAATTTCATCCCATGCTAGCATCTTGCGTCCACGTGCTTTAATCTCCTTCTCCACTTCACCCATAAACCAAGCCTGAAGCTGGTTCTCCTTAGTGTGTTCCTTAGTGTCACGCAGTCCCAACTGCTTGATTTTACGCTGACATTTTGGACAAGTTTTCCAATGCTCTTTCGGACATTCGTCGCCGCCGATATGTACATAAGGAGAAGGGAAAATATCCATAATCTCGTTCACCACGTCTTTGGCAAACTGCAAAGTCTTGTCGTTTCCTCCACAAAGTACATCCGTAAACACGCCAAAAGTAGTAGCCACTTCATAAGGACCTCCGGTACAACCCAGTTCCGGATAAGAAGCCAATGCAGCCAGTGTATGTCCAGGCATATCAATTTCCGGAATCACCGTAATATATCGTTCTGCAGCATAGCGCACTATCTCCTTGGCTTCTTCCTGAGTGTAATATCCACTTACCGGGATACCGTCATATTTGTTGCTTCCCCAAGAAATCAATGTTTCCTTTCTCTTTGAACCCACTTCGGTAAGCTGAGGGTATTTCTTGATTTCAATACGCCAGCCCTGGTCCTCGGTGAGATGCCAATGGAAGTAATTGATATTATGCAGCGCCAGCATATCTATGATTTCCTTCAGGTAATCAACAGAAAAGAAATGACGGCCCACATCAATCATAAACCCACGAAAACCGAATCTAGGAAAGTCTTTTACCGTGCCACACGGAATAGCAGCCAATGCTTTGCCTTCGGTTATAGGAAGGGCCTTGTGCAAGGTTTGAATACCATAGAACACTCCAGATTCAGTACTTCCTTTGAGCACGATTTGCTCGGTACCGATTTTCAAGTCATATCCTTCTTGATGTAGCACGGCATCATCCAACTGCAATAAAATAGCATTGTGAGATTTCATGGTTGTTGATAAGGCAAGCTCTACCCCTGTCATCTTCCGAATATAAGAAGCCAAGAATTCAGCATTGCGCTTCATCTTCTCATTTCCTTCCGGATAGCAAATCTGAGTAGAAGAATTAATTACAAACGATGAATCGCTTACCGATTCCACCACTTCCTGCGGCAAGGGTATCACACGAAGGTTTCCCTGCACCTCCTTTTGCGAGCATGAAGCAACACCCCACACCATTGAGGCGCACATTGCCCATACAGCCATTTGTCTTTTTTTCATAATATCTGTTTTTGATTTATCAATGCATACTCCTTCTCCTAAATGCCTAGATGCAACCATACGGATTCACCCAAGAAAAAAAACTTTCTATGCTCTTCATTATCTCACAGCAAATCAAGTTTAAGAAGATTAAAAGTAGCACAAAAGTACGATAAAATACAATATATCTAGCTTAATCTAGCAAAAAATACCTGCGATATATAAGGCTCCAAAAAACTATTCAGACAACAACCATCTAAAGAACTAATAAAATTATTAGAAATTTGATGAATACTTAAGACAAGACTTCTTGTCAAACAAAACTAATTTGATATAGGCTATCATTGAATCCATCAATGTTCATTGCTGCGCTAATTTCCATATATGAGGTGATTCAATATCCCTTGCATATAACATCATTCTGTTTTGTTGATATAATCGTTAGCTCTTTCAATTGCATTTTTTTATAAGGCAATTCAAAGTCTTTTAGTGAGTGTAGGTTTTCTTCATATTAGTATAACCTGAGTTCGATATAACTAAAATGGTAAAAATATCTGCGCACTCTGTTCAAATTCAACATTAATAGATGGCCTTTGGAGTAAATAGGAATATGCAATCAGTCCAGCCATCATGTTTGCAAAGAAATTATCTAAAGATCTGTGTCTGGTGTGCTCTACCTGACAAATATTTTTCAGTTCATCGTTAATCGTTTCAATGAGCGCTCTTCTTCTGAGTATAATTCTATCATTCATAGTGATATATCTGTCTTTCATATTCTTTTTGATATTTGTTTGTTGTCAAATACATGTATGCATGTATTATCACCTGTACATTGCCCCAAACGACACATCTTGAGAAAGCAAAACAGTAAGAGGGTGGTTTTTTCCTACAATTCTACAAATCTGTTGTAAAACAGCGTATTAGGAAAATCCTTTTCATATATTTTCATACATGTTGGAGATAGAAATGCTTTATATGCCGGTACCCTCCTAAATGGAACAGAGCAACGATAGTTTCAACTTCACTCTCTGACATTTTACATGGTTTGTTACGATGTATTTTGCCATCAACGATTGTGTTGGACTCCAAAGTCTTATTGAATTCTTTTGGAAATTCGTCTATATGAAAGAAAAATTCAGCAATTTTATCTGTGGGTAGCACAGCGTAATCATTTGTAAATAAATTTATTAGATACCATAAATCTGCAAAAATCATTGCTTTCCTTCTAGTTTTTAGACACTTATATTGTAAAAAGTTTCATCTTTTTTACTCTTTTCTTATATCAAAATAAGAAATCTCGAATTACCTTAAGTTTCACAGGTAAAGAATACTCATGATGCTGGTTTGCTAGCTTTAACTATTTTACTAACTTTGT
>RCNI01000409.1_pt1 | contig 27235 bp, 26 predicted proteins | sample 2041151 | NCBI WGS metagenome assembly RCNI01 (sample SAMN09708214, study PRJNA481090) | feces metagenome | isolation source: feces | place: Antarctica: Albino Rookery | reverse complement strand
ATTGAGCAGTGCGTGGACATCATTGTCAACGCCGTCAAAAACTCCCGGGAAAGCAAATAATATTCCATCATCAGGCCGCCGTTATGGCGGCCTGTTTTTTGAAAAAAATGCAGCCGGATGCATACGCTGCATCTGACTGCATGTAAATATGCCGGATTGTCCGGATCCCGTGCTTTTTACTGCTCGCCGTCCAGATAGGCCGTATACTTGGCTTTGCTGCCATAGGCTTTACTGACCGGGTACTTTTCCCCATTTCTTCTGACCTTTTTCTGAATAATCTCATCCAGATCCAGGCCGCAGACATCTGCCAGAAGAATACTGTAGCTGAGCACATCCGCCAGTTCTTCTTCGATTTTATCCCGTTTTTCAGTGCACTCCAGATCCGTTCCGCTCCACTGAAAAACCTCCAGCAGCTCTGCTGCTTCCAGAGAAAGAGAAATCGCCAGATCCTTGGGATTGTGAAACTGACGCCAGTTGCGCTCATCCCGGAATTTTAGGACCATATCCATCGTTTCTTTTGTAATCATGCTGCAATTCACTCCACGTTCGGTTTTTCATCTATTCTAGCACTGCACAAAATGATTTGCAAGACCACTCCCCCGGAGACTCTGCGTCTCCCCTTTTTATGGAAACAACAATACCGGGAAAACCTCTGCGGTTCTTCCCGGTATTGTTTCTGTCTTGATTCATCCGGCAGATGCTTCACGCGGCCGGCAGTCTGCGGTTATCTGGAGAAAATGCAATTTCCATCCTTGTACGTTTTCAGGATCTGTACACTGCGCAGATCTTCCTTCGGAACTTCCAGCGGATTGCGGTCAAGGATAACCATATCTGCCTTTTTGCCGGGTTCCAGAGAACCCTTCTGATCTTCCTGAGAATACTGATAGGCTGCATTAATGGTAATGGCCTTCAGCGCATCCAGGGTGGAAATCCGCTCGTTTTCGCCCAGGCAAATTCCGGATTCTGTAATCCGGTTGACAGCACACCAGATCGTCTCAATCATATCCGGCTCGATCACAGGAGTGTCCTGATGGAACGTAACCCGCACGCCGGCATCCAGTGCGCTCTGCACAGGGCTGATTGCGCTGGCCCGCTCCATACCGAAGTTGCGGATATGCACATCGCCCCAGTGGTAAACGTGGGCAACAAAGAAGGAAATAATCGCCTGAAGCTTTGCCGCACGGGGAAGCTGATCTCTGCCGATAAGCTGGCCATGAATCAGTACCGGACGAAGCTTTTTCAGCTCCGGATACTTTTCTTCTGCCTTTTCCAGGCAGCGCAAGAACTGCTCTGCTGCCGCATCTCCGTTGCAGTGGGCCAGAAGCTGGGTATGTCTGCGAGCAGCTTCCTCAAAGGCATGCTCCACAGCCTCATCTGTCTGGGTGCCGTAGCCGCAGTAAGAATCTTCCCCTTCATAGGGCTTGCGCATCCAGGCTGTTCTGCCCTGAGGTGAACCATCCAGGAAGATTTTCATGCCGGCAGAAACAAGGTGCGTATTGTCCGGAAACTTTTTCAGCATTTCACCCGTTGCCTGATAGGCGTCCAGTGCAGAATACAGCATAACATCCAGGCAAAGCAGCTTCTGCTGCAGAAGGACCTCAAACAGCGGCAGCATCTGCTCTACAACCATACCGTCCTGCACGGTGGTGATGCCATAGGAGGCATACTTTTTCTGGGCACCTACAAAAGCCTGAATGGTCTGAGCCGGATCGGCCATGGGAATTCTCTGAATTGCTTCAATAAATGCATTTTCTTCCAGGTAGCCGGTCAGCTTTCCGTCAACAACCTCAATTCGGCCGCCTTCAGGGGCAGGTGTGTCAGCAGTGATTCCCAGATACCGCAGGCCCTCAGCATTGATCAGACCCATATGGCCGGATTTATGGTGAATTACCAGCGGATTATTCGGGCAGAACGCATTCAGTTCCTCCATAGTGGGGTTCTTTAAGTCAGTCATCCGGTTGTTATCGTAATCCCGGGCGATCACCCACTGACCCGGTTTGAGCGGATTTTCTGCAAGGAAGTGATTGATTCGTCGGGCAATTTCCTCACTCGTCCGCACGCCGTTCAGGGACACCTGCAGAAGGGAAAGTGCCGTCTGGAAAAAATGGCTGTGCGAATCGATAAATCCGGGCATCAATGTGCTGCCCTTCAGATCCATACATTCACAAGGACCGTATTTTTTCAGAAGATTCTCTTTGCTTCCGACTGCGGCAATGATGCCATCTTCAACTAAAACTGCCTCAGCAGTTTCATTCTGAGCCATTGTCAGAATCGGACCGCCAAAATATAACGTTTTCATAGTTGCATCCCTGCTCTTTCATAATATTTGGGGCATTTCGTTTTTCAGAGATAAGTATACCCTAATAACATCAACCGCAATTCAACTGATTCTCAATAATCGTTGAAAATTCGCGTTGGTTATACTTTATTGCACTAAAGTGCCAAAGTGCGCAGTTCTGTTTTGTTCACCTCTACAAAGAATCCATCTTTTCCGGAATTTCTCTTTACTTCTTTAGCGCGCTAAAGTATAATGCAAACACAACAATAAAAGCAGTGAAAGAGAGAGTTATGGATTATGAAAAAGATTATTGCAAAAATCGTTGTTCTGGCTCTGGTTGTGTTCTGTTTTTCAGGCTGTACCAAAGCTCCTGCCTCCGACCTTGCATACCTGAAGGAAAAAGGCATCATGAAAATCGGTATCACAGAATATGCGCCTATGGATTACCGGGATGAAAGCGGACAATGGATTGGCTTCGATGCAGAGCTTGCCCGTCTGGTTGCGCAGAAACTTGATCTCGACGTGGAATTTCTGATTCTCTCCGACTGGGCGCAGAAATACTACGAGTTGGAATGCCGGAATATCGATGCCATCTGGAACGGTATGACCATCACCGAAGAAACCCTGCTGAACACCAGCTGCACAGATCCCTATGTGATCAATGCACAGGTAGTGGTGATGAAGGCAGATCAGATTTCGCAGTATCCCGAAAAAACCGATCTGTGCTCCCTGAAATTTGCAGTCGAAAGCGGCTCAGCCGGTGAAGCACTTCTGAAAGGACTGGCCCCTGCCGAGCTGATTGCGCTTCAGGATCAAACCTCTGCCCTTATGGAAGTTGCAGCAGGCACTGCAGATGCCTGTGTTGTGGATCTGACTCTGGCCAATGCAATGACAGGAGAAGGCACCGCCTACAAAGATCTGGCAATTGGACTTTCTTTGTCCGAAGAATCTTATGGAATCGGATTTCGCAAGAACTCCGACGTAACAGAGCAGGTCAACCGGATTCTCGGTGAACTGCGCCGGGACGGTTCCCTGCAGGCACTGGCCGAAAAATACGGTCTGACCTTGGCCGGATAATCTCCTGCTTTTCCGGCTTCCCGAAAATACCTGATACAATGGAGGAATTTGAACATGTTTCTTCAGATTTCCACGGAACTTCTGAAAAGCTTTCTGGAAAATTTCAACATTTTCCTGCTGACACTGCTGTTCTCCATCCCCCTGGGAATGGTGCTGTGTCTTGGCTCCATGAGCCGATTTCCATGTCTGCAGCTTGCTGTCCGGGGCCTGATCTGGGTGATCCGGGGAACACCGCTGATGCTGCAGCTGATTATTGTGTTTTATGGCCCGGGGCTGCTTTTTGAACTACCGTCGATGAATCGATTTCAGGCGGTCATCCTGGCTTTTTCCATCAACTATGCATGCTATTTTTCGGAGATATTCCGCGGTGGTCTGGAAAGTATTCCTCAGGGGCAATTTGAAGCCGGTCAGGTGCTGGGACTTACAAAGCAGCAAATTTTTTTCAGGATCATTCTCCTGCAGCTGATCAAACGCATTCTTGCCCCCATGAGCAATGAAATCATCACATTAGTAAAGGACACTTCCCTCGCAAAGGTAATCGGTGTCTACGAAATAATCTACATGGGACAGTCCTATATCCGCAAGGGTCTGATCTGGCCGCTGTTCTACACAGGACTTTTCTTTCTGGTGTTCAGCGGACTGCTTACATGGCTGTTCTCCGCGCTTGAACAAAAACTGAGTTATTTCAGAGGTTAGACTATGAACATACTGGAAGTAAAAAATCTTCAAAAATCATTCGGCAGCACCGCTGTGCTGAACGGAATCTCCTTTTCATTGGAACGTGGAAATATCCTTGCCGTAATCGGTTCATCCGGCGGTGGAAAATCCACACTTCTGCGCTGTCTGAATTTTCTGGAAATTCCAGATAGTGGAGAAATCCGGGTCATGAATACTCCTCTGACGTGGAACAGCGAAAAGGAAATCCGGGAAAATCGCCGGCATTTCGGTCTTGTATTTCAGAATTTCAACCTGTTTTCCCAGTATACTGTTCTGGAAAACATTCTTCTGTCCCCTGTTCTGCTGAAAACCGGATCCAGGGCAGATCTGGAAAGGCAGGCCCGCTCTCTTCTGGCACAGGTAGGATTGTCGGAAAAAGCGAACAGCTATCCCTGTCAGCTCTCCGGCGGTCAGCAGCAGCGGGCTGCCATTGCCCGTGCGCTGGCCCTGAATCCGGATGTTCTCTGCTTCGACGAGCCTACTTCTGCACTGGATCCCAGGCTGACAGGCGAGGTCCTGCAGGTCATCCGGGAGTTGAAGCAATGCGGAAAATCCATAATTCTGGTGACGCATGATATGGCATTTGCAAAAGAGGCAGCAGATGTGGTATTATATATATCAGACGGCATTGTTGAGGAAGTGGGTACTGCCGAAGAGATTTTCAGTCACCCCCGAAGCAGCAAAACAAAGGCCTTCCTCCAGACCAGTCTAAATTAACACCAGACAAGAGGTAGTTCCATGAATCAGCCCGATAAGCAGAACAAAATTAACGACCTTTTCGAAATCCTGGCAGGTGTAACCAATGCGCAGGACTGCAGATTGCTTTTTGAAGACCTGTGCACGGCAAAGGAAATTGAAAACATGGCTGAGCGGATTTTTGCAGCCAGACTTCTTCTGGAAGGAAAAACCTACAATCAGATAATGGAACAGTCAGATATTTCATCCGCCACCCTGAGCCGGGTTTCCCGGTGTGTCCAGTACGGAAAAGGTTACAGAAAAGTTCTAAAGTCCTCAGAAAACGAGTAATCCCCCCTGTTTTCTGATTCTGTCTCATCAAGCAAAAAGTCCTGCCGGCAGTTCTCTGTCGGCAGGACTTTTTATATGTAATAGACATCGCCTTTAGGTGTATTGATTTTCTGCAATTCAATTCCGAAGACCCGGTCCAGCACACCGCTGTTATAAACCTGATTGGGAGTTCCGGCACTCAACACTCTGCCCGCAGACATGACAACAATCTCGTCTGCATATTTCAGCGCTGCCGGAAGATCGTGGAGTACCATTACTACGGCCCTGCCCTGATCCGCCAGGACACGGCAAAGCTTCATAAATTTGAGCTGGTGAGACAGGTCCATAAATGAAGTAGGCTCATCCATCAGGATAACCGGTGCATCCTGAGCCAGCGCCATTGCAAGAAACACACGCTGCTGCGTTCCGCCGGACAGCTGCGGAAGATAACTGTCCTCGTACTCGCTCAGCTCCGTAATGCGCAGTGCCTCTCTGGCTGCATTGATATCCTCACTGCGGTATCGCCGGGGATATCCCAGATGGGAAAACCGCCCGTGAAGTACCATAGTCATAACCGTCATATCGGGAACCGGCTTATTCTGAGGCAGGTAGGAAACTTTTCCGGCCAGCTGCACAGAGGTCAGCTCGTCAATGGAAACGCCCTCTGCGTAAATATTTCCTGATGTACGGGGAAGCAGGCGGATCAAGGTCTTCATCAAAGTGCTTTTTCCGCAGCCGTTTTCGCCGACAATCACGGTAATCTTTCCCTTCCGGAAAGCAACCGATACGTTCTTCAGGATTTCCCTGCCCCGGTAACCGGCACACAGATTATCCGTGGAAAGCAGAATCTCATGCTCCATGTGCGTGACCTCCCTTTCTCTGGAAAAGCAGATACAGGAAAAACGGTGCCCCTACCACAGACATGACAATGCCCGTAGAAACCTCATAAGGGGCAAACAGGGTTCGTGCTGCACAGTCGCAGAGCGTTACAAAAGCTGCGCCGAAAACAATGCACATCGGAAGAAGCTTCCGGTTTTCACCGCCGACCATTTTCCTTGCCATATTGGGGACAATCAAGCCGACAAACCCCAAAATTCCGCAAAAACTGACACAGGCACCTGCAAGAAGCGCTGCCAGAATCAAAAAAATCGTTCTTGTCTTTGTCACGGAAAGGCCAAGGCCGTGGGCAGTTGCCTCCCCCATAGACAGAAGATCCAGCTCATTGGAAAGGGAGTACACCAGAATCAGACCGACAATAATCATAATCCCCGCAGGAATAAGACGTCCCATGGTCACTCCGGAGAATCCGCCCGTGCGAAAATCCGCTGTCAGAACGCCAACATCCGGAAGCATGGTCATGATTGCCTCAGAAATTGCAGAAAGAAAGCTGTTGAGCGCAACACCGCCTAGAATAACTGAAGAACGGGAAGCATTGGTTTTCTGAGAAACTGCTGCAATGGTAAGGACCGAAAGCAGTGCACCGAAAAAGGAGGCACACGCAATCGCCCTTCCGGACAGGAAACCCAGCATACAGCAAACTGTTACGGCCAAACCTGCACCAGAGCTGACACCGATGATGCCGGGAGATGCCAGCCGGTTGGCCAGAACCGCCTGAATAACCGCACCGGATGCAGCCAGTCCCGCACCTGCCAGCAGGCAGGCCACCGTTCTGGGAAGGCGCACATAATAGAAAATTCGCCCGTTCGGAGCAGATGTTCCTTGTACAATTGCCCGAAACAATTCATCCGGAGAAATCCACGCAGCACCAATGCTGAGACTGAGCAGTGCAGCAGCAATGCAGCCAAATGTGAATAGGGCAAAAAGAAATCTGTGTTTCTTTCTGTTCACAGCAGTTTCCCCTTTCAAAATCAGAATTCTGATAATTAGATCATAAAACATTCCGGCTGTCAAGCAGCCGGAATATTTGCGCATCCGCCACAATCAGGTATCAGCAGGTTGCTCCGCCCTTTACCTTTTTCTCCAGAATGCTGCATTTGTCGATCTGCTTGTTCAGAATCTTGTCCTGTACATAGTCAAAGCCAAGTCTGGTCACTGTATCTGCAAAGCGCTCGCCGGTAATTCCCTCATTTCGGAAGAACAAAATAGCACGCTCTACAATATCCAGCACCTCTTCTTCAGAGGTAAACAGCTTATCAAGCGGACGGCCGTTGGCAATCTTCTTGCCCCATCTGCCGCCGATATAGACCTTATATCCGTCTACATAATCGGTAATTGCATGGAAGGGGCACTTTCCCTTGCAGCGTCCGCAGCTGTTGCAGTCCTGGGTTATGGAAAGCTTGCCGTTTTCAAGCGTTGCAGCCTTAATGGGGCAGGATTTCTCAACCTGGCAGACCTTGCAGCCCCGGCAGAGATCCGGATTGAACACCGGAACACGCTGGCCCACAATTCCCAGATCATTCAGATCGGGCTTGACGCAGTTGTTCGGGCATCCGCCTACTGCAATCTTGAACTTGTGGGGCAGAACCACATCATGGTAACCCACATAGAACCGCTCATGAATTTTTTCACTCAGGCTGTAAGTATCGATCAGACCGTACTGGCAGGTTGTGCCCTTGCAGGAGACAACCGGACGCACCAGAGATCCAGTGCCGCCGGTCATCAGGCCATGGTCTGCCAAAAACTGCAGCAGCGCATCGATTTTTTCGTACTTGACGCCCTGAATCTCCATAGTCAGGCGGGTAGTCATCGTAACTTCACCGCTGCCGAACAGCTCTGCAGCCTGTGCAATCGCATGGTGATCTGCAGAGGAAATTTTTCCGTTTTTAGTAATGACACGGACATTAAACACATCATTGTAGCGCTTATCCTGCAGGCAGCCAAGGCCCTTTACGCGCTTGATCTCGTCGGCAGGAATCTTTCCGCCGGCATTTTCCACCTTGACAGCGTTTACATACACGCCGCCTTCCAAAATTCTTGTGTTGGTGTATCCATAATGCTTCAGTCTGTTCTGCAGGAAATAGGCACGCTTGCCCTTTGTGCAGACCAGCAGCAGCTTTTCATCCTTGCCGATTCCATCAACAGGACCGTTTACCTTTGTCAGATCCACCCAGGTTGCACCGAAGATACCGGGCTTAGGCTGAACATCGATCACACGATATTCTTTTGCCTTACCTGCCATATATTCCGCAGGCGTGAAAGACTCCAGCGCACCGGACAGCTTGTTCTGCAGAATGTAGCATGCCTGCACAAAGGGATGAATGGCAGTGGAGAACGGAGGCGCATAGGAAAAATCCATGGTATCAAAATCACTGATTCTCAGTCCTGCGGAAATTCCAACAACCGCAATATCCGTCATCTTATCCACGGCACCGGAGCCGAGCACCTGAATGCCCAGAATCTTCTCTGTTTTCCGGTCGGCAATCAGTTTGGTGACAAAAGAGCCGGAATCAGGATAATAATGCGCCTTATCATCATTGACACAAACCACAGAAACCGGGTCAAAACCGGCCTGCTTCGCCTGTGCCTCGGACAGGCCGGTACGGCCCGCACTCAGGTCCTCCGCCATCCGCACAACGCCGGTGCCCAGGCAGCCGGCATAAGGGGTTGCCGTGCCTGTGAGCGTTTTGGCCAGCGTTCTGCCGGTGATGTTGGCAGTAGAGCCCATGGCAGACCACTGACGGTCTCCGGTAATCCGGTTTCTGACCATAGCACAGTCACCGGATGCATAAATATCTTCCAGATTGGTTTTCTGATACTCATCCACCAGAATGGTGCCCTTGAACATTTCAATGCCGCTGTCGTTCAGAAATGCGGTTGCAGGACGAACACCAATGCACAGAATGACCATATCCGCCGGAACAGAACCGGCATTTGTCAGAACGGATTCTGCACGGCCTTCACCGCGGATTGCCTGTACAGAAGTGCCGACACTGATCTTCAGCCCCTTCTTACGCAGAAATCTTGCTGCGTAATCCGCCATCTCAGGATCGAGAATGTTGGGAAGAATCTGATTGACCATGTCGATGACGGTAACATCCAATCCCTTGCTCATCAGGTTTTCTGCCATCTCCATGCCGATAAAACCTGCGCCCACAACAACAGCCTTTTTACAGCTGTTCTTTTCCATGTAACTGCGAATAGCAATGGCATCATCCGGGGTTCTGACGGTAAACACACCGCTCAGATCCACACCCTCCAGCGCAGGAACAAAGGGAACCGCACCGGTGGCAATAATCAACTTATCGTACGATACCGTCTGCTCCGATGCATCCGCGACACTGCGCAGCTGAACTGTTTTCTCCTGAGGATTGACCGCAATGGCCTCCTGTCCCGTATGGACATTTGCTCCTGTCAGTGCGGCAAACTTTGCCGGCGAATTGACAATCAGTTCCTCCCGGGTTTCAATCGCACCGCCTACATAATAAGGCAGTCGACAGCCAGCGTAGGAAATATCCTGACTCTTGCTGTAAATCTCCACCTGTGCATTGGGATTCTCACGTTTGATTTTCGCTGCAGCCTTCGTGCCGGCAGCTACGGCACCAATTACAACAATCTTCATAGTAAATCTTCCTCCTTTTCTGTTTTGGAATCTTCTTTGCATTGATTATACCGCAGATGTATGATAAAATCCAATTATTGTTTATTATGAATTGATAAGCATAGTTTATGATGTAAACAGGTGATTGATGATGTTGAATTATCGTCTGGAAACATTTCTGACAGTATGCGATACCATGAATTTCAGCAGAAGCGCAGAACTTCTGCACATTACACAGCCTGCTGTTACCCAGCACATCCACTATCTGGAGCACACATACGGCTGCAAACTCTTTCAGTACGAAAACCGCAGGCTTCGGAAAACCAGTTCTGCACTGATTCTTGAACAATACGCACGGACCATGAAAATCAACGAAGAAAATCTGGTTCGACAGCTGAAAAACAATCTGATCCGCAAATTGAACATCGGTGCCACCAAAACCATCGGAGAATGTGTCATCAGCCGCTATGCAGAAAAATTTGTAGCGTGTGAAGGAAACGAACTGTCTCTGATTGTAGACAACACAGTGCATCTTCTGAATCTGATTGATGAGTACAAGCTGGATTTTGCTCTGATTGAAGGAAGCTTTGACAAGAAAAAATACGGCTACACCTTTTTCAGCAAGGAGCCGTTTGTCGGCATCTGCGCCCCGGATCATCCTTTTGCCGGGAAAGAGATATCCGTTCCCGAACTTTTGCAGCAAACGATTCTCTGCCGTGAGGAAGGTTCCGGCACCAGGGCCATTCTGGAAAACACCCTTCTGGACTTCAACGAATCCATTTCTCACTTTAAGCGGAGCATCTGCATCAGCAGTTTCCCCATTATTCTGGACTATGTACGCAAAGGGATTGGTATTTCCTTTGTCTATGAGGTTCTTGCAAAACAGGCAGGCCTGCCTGTTTTCACCATTGAAAGCTGCTGTATTGAACGGGAATTCAACTTCGTCTATCTGAAAAACACAGGTGCAGAAGAAAAAATCGCCTATTTTCAGGGTCTCTGAAAACCCGGAATGCAGACGCATTCCGGGTTTGACCGTTAATTTTCTGCCGGGTTCGACGAACTCCGCTTGATTTCGATTTCAAAAATCTGTATTCTAAAAACGGTCGGAAAATCCCCCGGCTGCGATATTCCGACACCGTCGTCCCGGTTCTCCCCCGGAACGGCGGTTTTTATACTTATGACACCGGAATCAGAAGGATCTGCCCCCGGACAGGCTCCTGCTGCAGAGCATTGGCACGCCGGATAGCTTCCACCGTGGAACCGGACTTCTTGGCCATTTCCCAGAGGCTTTCTTCCCCGGCTCTACGAAGGATCAGAGATGGTCCGGTACGCTTTTCTTCAGACAGTTCACCGATTTCCACCGCGGTAATCATGGGAATTCCTTTGGTTCCAAAGGTTTTTCTAACAACCTTCAGATCATTGCGGACCTGAAGATTACCGCCGCTGATACTGATCTGAGGCCGTCCGGAAGCACTGCAGTCAACATACATCTTCCCTTCCGCATCAGCCAGGATCTCAGTTTCCTCCGTCCAGTCTGCCCGGCTGCTGCAAAGGACACCCTCTCTGTCATAGTACAGCAGCTGAAACTGACCCGTATACGAAACATTGACCCCGTCCCCTGCCTGCATCTGACGGGACAGCCCAGGCACAAAGGAAACATCTGCAATTCTGTTGCCGTCAACTGGAATCTGCTGCAGAGCAGGCACGGTATACTGCACATTTTCCAGAATTTCCGGCAGCGTCAGCGTAACGCCTTCCGGCTCCAGACTCCGATGCAGGCAGTAGCCGTCCTGAACAATCTCCAGGAGTCTGGTCTGATAGATCACGTACTGGGACACAAGGCTGCTTTTCAACTGCAGGGTTCCGTCATCATTAAGCCTGCATTCCAGTCCTGTCAGCTGCAGGGAAATATCCGCCTGATCCTCTTCCCCGCAGGATGTTTCCAGTTCAGTGTACTGTGAAAAAGGCACTTCAAAATCCCAGCACTGAATCTGTCCGTCCTCGCTGCCATACAGAATATGCAGATTGGCACTTCCCCGGAATACCAGTTTGGTGCCCATAATCTTCCATTCCTGAAGCTCCGTCTGCAAATCATACCGGAAAATTCTGTGTACCGGCGGACAGGACGACGGCAGCGTCAGATCTTCCTCCAGTGGATAGCACTTTTCGCCTGCCTCCACTGCAAGCCGGACAGGATAATGATTACGCAGCAGCTGCATATCTTCCTCCGATGCCGGAGAATAGATTTCCGAATCCTGCTGGACCAGCGCTTCGCCGCAGACTGCAAGCTGAACGCGGGCCATCATTTTCCGTGAAGAAACCACCCGTGCATCCGTATTTTTCACGGTGCAGTTCACACGGATTTTTCCTTCCTGTTCAGTCTTCGGAAAATCCCATCTGGTTTCAAACGGGATCCAGCTGTCTGCGCACTGCGGGCCGCTTTCGTCCTCCGGCTGGTAGAGCACCCAAACCATGATTCCTCCGGTAACACGCATACCGTCGCTGTGCCATTCTTTGCTTCCGAGAATCACCTGTCCCCAGCAGCCAAGAACCGTTCCCAAATCCGGAAATCCATCCGGCAGGCGTATTTCCTGCGTCAGCTCCTGCTCCCGGTTTTCCCGTGTCAGGATCTGCAGATTCCGGCATACGTTTTTATCAAATTGAAGTTTCAAGCAGATTCACCCCTTGTTCCCTTTCTGCCACATTCTATTCACCGGTGGACAAGTTTATGCCTTTTATTTTCTGCAAAGGATCAGCACCCCCAGAACAACCATACCGATTCCCGAACAGCAGCACAGCAGCTGAGCACTGATCAGCGTACCTGTCAGGATTCCTGCTCCAAATGCAATCAGCATACATCCCCGGAACTGGTTTCTGCGGCACATAAAAACACCCCCTGCACAATCTATGCAGAGGGTGTCTGTTATATTTCTTTATTCGCCGTCCATAACTTCCTTGCAGGCCTGCAAAACCTGAGAAAGAATGGGCACACAGGTATGTCTGCCGTATCCGCCATGTTCTACAACAGTGATAAACGCCAAAGGATAATCCTTATCCAGCGTAAATCCTGCAAACAGGGAATGCGAACCTTCATCATCTCCAACTTCTGCAGTTCCGGACTTTCCGCAAACAGTAAGACCGGGGAAATTTTCATCGCCATACTTGTTGATGACATTGTTGCGAAGATATGTCTGCAGCTGCTGGGCAGCCTCCGGCGTAATTACCGGGTCCATCATTTCGGTTTTGGCCTTGTAGGTATTCTTTCTTCCCATGCGGATAGAAGAAACCACATAAGGCTTTGCTGCAGAACCGCCGTTGGCAATTGCTCCGACATAAGACATGAACCGGCAGGGATTGACCAGATCATTGTGCTGTCCGATGGCGCTCCACGCAACCTGAACAAGGTCATCCGAATCAAATTCCAGATTGCCGTCGGCAGTGGTCACACCGTCAAAGCTGATCGGGTCGGAAATACCGCTCCTCTCGGCGTAATCCATCAGCGCATCTCCGCCCAGCTGCTCCATCAGGTGGGCAAAGTAGCAGTTGCAGGAATCCGTAAGGGCCTGTCCCATTTCCACTTCCCCATGGGCATCCTCGCACGTCACATAGTTGCCGTCCACCAGATATTCGCCAGTGCACTCAAAAACCTCATCTTTGAGCTCAGGCCTGGATTCCAGGGCAGCGGCAGCCGTGACGATTTTAAAAATAGAACCGGGAACATAGGCCACCTGCGTAAAGCGATTCAGGTAGACGCCATCATAATCCTCGTCCCCTTCGATCTCCGGGATATCATCGGGGTCGTATGTGGGCGTAGTCACGGCACAGAGAATCTCGCCGGTTTTGTAGTTGTACACGGCTACCGTACCCTTTCTGCCGTCCAGAGCCTCCAGGGCCGCCTGCTGGACTTTGGCAGAAAAGGTCATTTCCGCTGTACCGCCGTTTCCGCCGTAGGAGTAGACACCGTTGATCAGGTCATAACCGATCATTTCCTCGGAATAGGCTGCCAGCGCCGGAGAGCTGATATTGCCTTCCCGGTCGCCGAGCCAGTGCAGGGTGGACTTTCGGACTTCAGAATCCTCGGCATACTGACGCGTATCCGTGATTTTCATAAGCATCTCTCCGGAACGGTCCGTCACAGTTCCGCAGCCGATGTTGCCTGCATTGTATACATGCGGGCTTCCGGGAAACGATACCCAGTCAGAGGCATTAAACAGATATTCAGCAATAAAAAAGCCAATGCCGCCGAGAAGAACCAGTGCAAGAATAAGGGTAATCCCGGCACGTTTCGCAATTCTATTCATCAGAACCTCCTGATTTCTTACTGGGAAGGCGGACGGCAAAGCTTGCATTCTGCCGGGTATCCGAAGCCTTGACAAAAGCAAGAAGTCCCCACGCCGCCAGCATACTCGAACCGCCATTGGACACAAACGGGAAGGTCACGCCGGTAAGCGGCAAAACATCCAGCGTACCAAGGCTGTTGAGGATGGCCTGAAGCAGCAGAATGGCTCCGGCCGTACAGCCGCCGATGGTATAGAAGCTGCTTCTTGCAACACCGGCAGAGCGGACGGCAAACAGCGCCAGGACAACGATGCACACCACTGTCATTACTGCTACAATCAACCCCCACTCTTCGGAGATGGTTGCAAATGCAATGTCGGAATCCGCAGCAAATTCCCATTTGAGATAGCCTTTTCCGGCGCCTACTCCGAAAAGTCCGCCGGAGGCAACGCACATCAGGGCACGAGTCTGCTGATAGCCCATGTCCAGCGGGTCCTCCCAGACATGCCGCCAGATTGTAAATCTGCGAAGTGCATGGGGGGCAATTTTGATTGCAATCACGCCAGCAAAACCAAGTGCTGCAATGGCAAGTGCAATTGTTCCCAGGCTTCCGGAACGAAGATAGGCAATCACCAGAAATGCACCAAAGAAAATCAGCGCCGTACCAAAGTCATTCATCAGCGCCAGACATCCGCAGATGACCGCAGAATAGGCAATGAACAGGATCAGGTTGCGCTTATTCATAATCCGGTCCATGGTGGATGCACCGGCAAACACAAAGCAGACCTTGCTCAGCTCCGAGGGCTGCAGAGAAAGGGAGCCGATAAAGACCCAGTTTTTTGCACCGTTGATTTCCTTGCCGAAAATCAACGTAAACGCGAGAAAGCCGATGCCGACAGCAGTTGCCAGATAACGGACCTTTTTCGCCCGCTCCAGATCCCGCAGAGACCAGCCCACGCCCAGAAACAGCACAAGGCCCATGATCATGGCCAGCAGCTGCTTGGTGGTTTCCTCAGGACAGGCGGTGGCTATCACAGCCATGCCCAGCGTACAAAGGAAAAAAGCAATGGTTTCCACCTCAAAGGAAAGCCGCCGAATCGTCATATAGAACAGGAAAAGGACCCACTGAGCCACTGCAATTCCGGCAAAGCCGATAAAAATATCTTTTCCGATTTCAGGCTTTCCGCCAAGCAGGAAGCCTGCGGCACAAAGGATTTGAATCAGCGTCAGAATAAGCAGATTCAGCACGCCGTAGCCTCCGCTGGAAGCCTTGGTCCGCAGCTGTGCCAGATAAAGTTCCTGCCGTCTGGAAATCGGATCAACCCGCATATCCAGTCCGCCGATGGTAATGGTGTCCGTCGGTTCAATTGCGCTGATCCGGACCGCTTCGCCGTTGACGATCACGTCACCTTTGGAATCAATGTCCGTAATCGTCCAGCTTCCGTCATCGTAGCGGGTCAGGACTGCGTGGTTTCTGGAAATAGTTGGGATATCGACAACAATATCACAGTTTTTGCTGCGGCCGATTACATTTTCCCAATGTGTGATTGGGAGTCTCTGTCCGTCAGGCAGACACAGCCAGGCCCAGATTTCAGGCTCCCGCTGAAAGCTCAGCAGCGGCTTGGCACATCTCCAGATCAGAATCGCCGCCAGAACCGGCATTGCAATCCTGAGGATTGCAATAAATACATCTGAATACGTCCCCGCTGCCGAGGTCAGAATATCTGTTAAGTTGTTCAAATCGTCACCTCCGCCAATAGTTTAAGAATACAGAAAAAACGATCAGATTTCAAATGAAGAATTTATTAAGTTTCCATCTGACGCAGCATGGCAATTTCCCGCTGATATCCCGGAAGTTCGTTCGGTGTTTCCAGAATCATGGGTTTGCCGGCCAACGCCGGATGATTGACAATGCTGCTGAAGGTGGACAGTCCGATGGTTCCTTCTCCAATGCAGGCGTGCCGGTCTTTGTGGGAACCACAGGGATTCTTCGAATCATTTACATGCAGCGCATACAGCCTGTCCAATCCGATCACCCGGTCGAATTCTGCCAGAACACCGTCCAGATTCGCTGCAATATCGTATCCGCCGTCCCAGATGTGGCAGGGATCCAGACAGATGCCCAAATCCGGCCGTCCGACGGCATCGATGATGCTGCGAAGCTGTTCAAAAGTCCCGCCGATTTCGCTGCCTTTCCCTGCCATGGTCTCCAGCAGAACCGTTACAGGATATCCCGGTTCCATGGCCCGTTTCAGCGCGTCGGCAATCTGGGAAATTCCCGTGTCCACTCCCTGCCCCACATGGCTGCCCGGATGAAAATTATAAAAATTCCCGGGAAGAGCGGACATTCTGCGCAGATCATCGCAGAGCACGTCTGCTGCGTGTGCCCGTGCTTCCGGATCCTTGGTACACAGGTTCATGGTGTAGGCACCGTGGGCAACCAGCTTTCCGAAGCCGTTTTTTTCCAGCAAAGCTGCCGCCGCAGCTGCGTCAGCTGGATCTTCCTGCTTCGCCCGGGAACCTCTGGGGTTTCGGGTAAAGTAGGCAAAGGTATTGGCACCGATGGTCTGTGCAGTCCGAATCATGTTCACATATCCACCGGAAGAAGACAGATGACATCCGATATATTGCATAAATTGTTCCTCCTGATTTGGGTATTATAGCATATTTTCCCCCGGAATGCAAATATCGCATTGCTTGACTACAGCCCTGCTTCATGCTATCATAGCAAAAACTCCCACAGAAAATTTCTGTGGGAGTCCGGAAGTTATTCTGCAAAACAAAAGGAACGGAACAGACTGTCCCAGCTTGTCTGGAGATCTGCAGCTGCCTGTTCCGGTGCGAGGACAGAAAGGCAATGATGCTGTTCTCCGTCGTCCAGGATTGCCCCTCTTCCCACCATCACTGCATCCTCACCGGTGGTGGTCCATACAAAATCGTACCGTCTTTCCTGCTCCGGCCCTGTGTGCATGATTGTCAGTGCCTCCGGATTCATCCCGGTCATTGCCCGAACGGTCCTGTCCAGATCCCCGGAATATTCCGTATTCAGAAAAATTTCGTAATTCTGGCAAAGATACACCGCTTCGCTTTCATCCTTTGCCATTGCCTCCCGGACCGCCTCCTGCGGAAGTGACAGGAACACCTTTTTTTCTGACGGCTGTCCCGGTGCGCAGGCATCCTGAATCGTTTCAAAGGTCTGCACTTCCCCGCAGCCTGACAGCATCAGACAAATTGTCACCAGACAGAAAAACTTTTTCAATTTACTACCTCCCGAAAAGGATGATGACTTATGGAAATACTCAGAAAAGTCCTGTTGATTTACCTGCTAATAATCAATGCAGCCGGGTTCCTGCTTATGCATGCAGATAAAGAAAAAGCCAAGGCAAAAAAATGGCGAATTCCCGAAGCAACCCTGATCTGGATTGCCGCCGTCGGCGGAAGCATCGGAAGTCTTGCCGGTATGTACACCTTTCACCACAAAACAAAGCACCCCAAATTTTACATTGGCATTCCACTGATTCTTCTGATTCAGGCTGCTTTGTTCGTTTTTCTGTGTTTTTCCCGATGAGATGATACAAAATCCCCCATTCACCGGACATTGTTCCGTCCGACGAATGGGGGACATTTTCATATCTGCATCAAAAAGAAGGATATCATCATCTGCAGCCACATAAGGACCGTGATTGTAACCACACCGGGGGATGTAAAGAAGCAGAGCGTCGTCTCCCGGCTGAGAAGATCATGATTCCAGTTTTCTGCAATCAGTTTTCTTTTCTGAATCAGAATCACGACCGCAACAATGGTACATCCAACAAGCAGCTGGAACCACAGGATTCCATGTACCGCAGGGACGAAAGAAGCTACACGGTCAAGCAGATCCGCAACAATCAGATTATTGAACATATGGAACAGAATCGACCACAGAATCGAATATTCCATAGCAATATAGCCCAGAAGGATTCCGGCCAAGAACGCGAAGGGAACCTGAATCAGATTTCCGTGGAAAATTCCGAACAGAAACGCAGTGGCAAGAATGGCGAATTTCTTACCGTGCGGGGCAAGCATCCGAAGCAGCAAACCTCTGCACAGAAACTCTTCCACAATCGGCGCAGCGATTCCGGCATACAGGAACATGCTGAAGCTGTCGGTATCGACGCTTGCACTTTCCGAAACAGGCTGAATAGACATTCCGAAAATGTTGAGTACGAATTCCTGAATTATAACCAGAACCTGGGACAAAAACTGACAGCTTATCATCAGGCACAGCAGCGTAAAAAAGCTGGAAACGCTCATGACATTTCCCTTTTTCAAAATTTCCTCTTTGAAAAAACAGGGCTTTTTCCAGAGGAGCACCAGCAGGACCGCAATCAGTGAGGTTAAAATGTAACCCCAGCCGTTTTGTCTGGCCACTTCGTTCATGATTTCAGAAAATGCCATTGGATTTCCGAAATTCCCCGAAAATACGTACCGGATGACCGCATCAACGGCCGTAACCACAGTAACGCACAGATTCATAAGTCCAAGGTAGATCAGCATAACCCATCCGGTCCTGCTGAACTCGTGCCGCAGCATTTTTCTGTTATTCATAGCTTCATCTCCAACGAAGAAATAATTTTCTCTGCTGTCATCATTCCGTCAATAGCAGCAGACATAATTCCTCCGGCATAGCCGGCGCCTTCTCCTGCCGGGTACAGTCCCCTGATACTGGACTGCCGGTCTTCCCCTCTGACAATCCGGATTGGAGAAGAACTGCGTGTTTCCGGGCCTGTCAGCACCGCATCCCCGCTGCTGAATCCGGTAAGGTGCCGCTCCAGATCCGGAAATGCTTTTTCCAGATTTCCTGTAATTCGCTCCGGAAGGACGTCGTGCAGGTCGCACCAGGTCACGCCCGGCCGGTAGGTAGGCGTTACGCTGCCTGCACTGGTGCTGGGCCGTCCCGCCAGAAAATCCTCCAGACGCTGTGCCGGTGCGCGGTATCCACCGCCGCCGACCCGGAAGGCTTTTTCTTCGATCTGCTCCTGCCAGAGCATTCCGCCCAGAGGACCGGGTTCCGGAAAATCCGAGGGATTTACTGTTACCAGCAAAGCTGCATTGGCATTTTCTCCGTCGCGGTCAGCGTAGCTCATTCCGTTAGTGACAACCCGGCCGTTTTCCGAAGCAGCTGCCACTACATAGCCTCCGGGACACATACAGAACGTATACACGGTTGCATCTTCCAGATGGCTCACCAGCTTGTAGTCAGCCGGAGGAAGCACAGGGTTTTCCCTGCCGTACTGAGCTGCATCGATGCATTTCTGGGGATGCTCAATCCGGACACCCATAGAAAACGGCTTTGGCTCCAGTGCAACCTGCTTCTGCTGAAGCAGACGGAAGGTATCTCTGGCACTGTGTCCGATTGCAAGAATGGCCTGATCGCAGGCAATCTCTTCCCCGTCTTCCAGAATCAGAGCCTTCAATTCTCCGTTTTCTGCAGAAAAATCCGCTACACGTGATTGGAACCGGACTTCGCCTCCCAGGGAAATAATCCGCTGGCGGATATTCTGAACCACTTCCAGCAGCACATCTGTTCCTACGTGGGGCTTCGCATCGTACAGAATGTCTTCTCTGGCTCCTGCCTTGACAAACTGCTCAAGAATCCAGCCAATCCGGGGGTTGCTGACACCGGTATTGAGTTTTCCATCGGAAAATGTACCTGCACCGCCTTCTCCGAACTGCACATTGCTTGCCGGATCCAGTTCACCGGTCCGAAAGAAATGCTCTACCTTCTGATGCCGGGTTGCTGCATCGTCTCCCCGCTCAAGTACAATCGGCTTCAGGCCAGCCATGGCCAGCACCAGCGCAGCAAACATGCCTGCCGGGCCGAAGCCAACCACTACAGGACGTTTTTCCGAAGAAACAGCTGTTTTGGGAACCTTGTAAACATTGTATTTGGACATGGAAGCCCGTTTGCATCCGCTTTTGCGAAGAATTTTTTCCTCATTTCCCTGAATGCTCACGTCCACGGTGTAAACAATCCGTACATCCGGCTTTTTCCGGGCATCAACAGATCTTTTGACAATCTGCAGTTTGCGGATCGTACTGGCGGAAATCCGCAGTGCCTGTGCGGCTTCAAAAAACAGCTGCTGCGGATTATGCTCCGGCGGCAGTGCAATATCTCGAATTCGAATCATAGAATATCCTTTCCTGCATGAATGCCGGCCAGTCGCCCGGAACTCCATGCCCACTGTAAATTATAACCTCCGCAGGCACCGTCAATATCCAGCACCTCTCCGCAGGCAAACAGCCCCGGTACAAAGCGACTTTCCATGGTCTGCGGATCAAATTCCGAAGTCAGAATTCCCCCTGCTGTGACCTGCGCCGAGTCCATTCCCAGCGGCTCCGTCAGGGACACCTCAAAAGATTTTGCCGTCTGGGCAACCAAAGCCAGTTCTCCCTCCGAAAGCTCCGAAACTCTGCGGTTGGCACCGATTCCGGCAGATTTTGTCAGAACCCGCCCAAGCCGGTTATGAACGATTCCCGTCAGAAGATCATCCGTAAGCAGGCCGGTTTTTCTTCTGCGGAGAAGCTCCGACAGCAGTTCTTCCTGAGAAATATCCGGCAGAAAATCCATTCTGCACAGCCATTCTCCCCCGCCCTGACAGGCGTCCCTGGAGATTTCAAAAATCACAGGTCCCGAAAGGCCATACTCCGTAAATTGGATTTCCCCGGTGCTTTCCGCCGTCACGGTGTTGCCGCAGACAATCTGCGCTCTGCAATTTGCCCGGACACCCTTCAGCGCGGAAACGCCGTTCCATGCCGTTTTCAGCTGGACCAGTGCCGGGCGCAGCTTTGTACAGTGGTGCCCAAGCCCCCGCAGGATTTTATAGCCCGACATCGTTCCGCCCAGCTTGCTGCCGGCCAGACCTCCGCAGGCAACGATCAGCCGGTCACAGGAAATCACCTGATCAGCACTGACCACTTCAAATCCGTCGCCACTGCGGCGCACCCGCTCTGCTTCAAAGCCGGTTTTCAGAACAATATTCTCCTTTTCAAGTGCAAAGCGCAGAACGTCCAGAACAGAATTGGCCTGATCCGAATACGGATAAACTCTGCCGGAAGGTTCTGCTACCGTAAACAATCCGAGACTGCGGAACCACTCCAGTGTCTTCTCCGGAGGAAATTCCAAAAGTGCCGCACTGCTGAACTGCGCCTCATTTCCGTAATATCCGCCCTGGGAGGCGTGCAGGTTCGTCAGATTGCATCGGCCGTTTCCGGTGGCCTGAAGCTTTCGTCCCAGTCTGGCCTGCCGCTCCATCAGAATCACCTGCGTATTGGCGTTTTCCGCAGCAAACAACGCAGCTGCCATTCCGGAGGCGCCTCCTCCGATAATTCCGATTACCATACCATTTCACCAGCCGATTTTCATAGTCTTTTGAGTCATTATACCGCAGAATCAGACAAGACTCAAGAAAAAACTTCCTTGCAATCACAAAATCCTATGGTATAATACCTGTGGTGATAATATGAATCGGGATAATATTGACAAAATTGCGCAAAATCCGGAAGACCGGCTGCTTCTTGCAAAGGTCTGGGACAAAATCAATGCCGGCATTCGCCGCAGCATCCCCGCCTGCACCTGTTTTCTCTCTCCCAGAGAGCAGCAGATGTGCCGCTTTCTTTTCGGAGATTCCGAAGAGCTGTATTTTTTCGGTGGATATGATGATGCCGAGCGGAAAATGCTCTTTTTTCTGCCCGATTATCTGGATTCTGCTTTTTTCTATGAGCCAGACAGTCCCTTAGTCTGCCTGCATGCTCAGTTTTTTGACGGAGATACGCCCACACATCGGGATTTTCTCGGTGCTCTGATCGGCGCAGGTATTTCCCGGGAAAGTATCGGCGACATCTGCATTGGAACCGGCAGCTGCGATTTTTTTGTTACCAGAGAAATCGCCCCCTTTGTTCTGCAGAATCTGATTTCAGCCGGCCGGACCAGGCTCCACCTTTCCCAGGCATCCCTTGCAGAGCTGTCTTTACCGGAACCTCAGACAAAAGAAATCCGAGACACGGTTGCTTCTCTGCGTCTGGACAGCGTAATTTCTTCCGGGTTCCGGATCGGGCGCTCTCTGGCTGCAAAGTATGTGGAAACCGGAAAAGCCGCCATCAACGGACTTCCCTGTGAAAAAGCAGACAAACCCGTCCGACAGGACGACAAAATTTCCGTCCGCGGTCTTGGAAAGATCCTGCTCCGGACTGTAAACGGTGAAACCAAAAAAGGTCGCATTTCCATCGTGATCGACAAATATTTATGAGGTGAACTGGAATGGATATGAACGAGGTTATTGCCAGAATCAACGTACTGGCAAAGAAAGCAAAGGCAGAAGGCCTGACAGCTGAAGAACTGCAGGAGCGAGACAAACTCCGCAGACTTTATATCGACTCTGTAAAGGCAAGTTTGGTGGGTCAGCTGGAAAACACATACATTGTTGAACCTGACGGCACCAAGCATAAACTCCCGAAACGGGAAAAATAATTCTTTGCCCGGAAGTTTTTTCCGGGCTTTTCTCTGATTTTTTTCAGTTTTTGTACATGGGATTTCAAAAATACTTCTTACCCACGGAACTTTATCTGAGCTTTCCGCCGTATTGACATTGCCAACCGTCGGAGGCTATAATAAGCAAAATACTTCTGGCAGAAAGGTTGATTCTCATGAAGGTCATTATGGTCATGTATGACTCTCTAAATCGCAGGATGCTCCCTCCTTATGGCTGCGACTGGATTCATGCCCCCAATTTCAGCCGGCTGGCTCAGCATACGGTTGCATTCGATAACTGCTTTGCCGGCAGTCTTCCCTGCATGCCCGCGCGCCGGGAGCTGCATACCGCCAGATATAACTTCCTGCACCGCAGCTGGGGTCCTCTGGAGCCTTTCGATGACTCCATGCCCGAAATGCTGAAGCAGAACGGCATTCACAGTCACCTGATTACCGACCACTACCACTACTTCGAAGACGGCGGTGCTACCTATCATACCCGCTATTCCACATGGGAATTCAATCGCGGACAGGAAGGCGATGCCTGGAAGGGTGTCGTCGGCGGTGTTCCCAAGCCCGAGGGTAACCGCAACGGAAACTGGGACTTTGCAAATCAGGACTTTGTAAACCGCTCCTTTATGCCCACCGCTGAGGATCAGCCCCAGTCCCACACTTTCCGCCAGGGTCTGGAATTCATTGAACGGAACAAGGATCAGGACAACTGGTTTCTGCAAATAGAAACTTTCGATCCCCATGAGCCGTTCTTTTCCCATGAGCAGTACCAGAAGCTCTATCCCCACAAGTACAGCGGTGGATTCTTTGACTGGCCCGGCTATACCCAGGTGCATGAGGACCAGGAAACTGTAGAGCACATCCGCTGCGAGTATGCAGCCCTGCTTTCCATGTGCGACGACAATCTGGGCAAGGTATTGGATATGATGGACCGGTACAACATGTGGGAAGATACCATGCTGATTGTCAATACCGATCACGGATACCTGCTTGGTGAACACGGAAACTGGGCCAAATGCCACTGTCCTATGTACAATGAAGTGGCTAACATTCCCCTGTTCATCTGGGATCCCAGACTGAAGGTTTGCAACAAGCATGTTTCTTCTCTGGTGCAAACCATAGATCTTCCGGCAGCCATTCTGGAATTCTTCGGAATTCCGCTGACAAAGGATATGCAGGGCCTGCCCCTGAAGGATGTCATGCTTTCGGACAAACCCATCCGGGATTATGCGATGTGGGGTATCTTCGGCGGTCAGATCAACATCACCGATGGTCGGTATCTTCTCATGCGAAGCCCCAATTCTTCCAATAAACCGCTTTATGAGTACACGCTGATGCCTACTCGCCACGGAGGCTCCTACCGGCGGGCATTCATTGATTCCAGAGAGCTGAAAACCGCTCAGATGGCATCTCCCCTCTCCTTTACAAAGGAGCTGCCGCTGATGAAGATGGAAGCCAATGTGGATAACAAGCAGTTTCAGTATCCCACCGAGCTGTTTGACATACAGGCCGATCCTCTCCAGGAGCACCCCATTCAGAACGAAGCAGTCACCAGAAAACTGGAGCAGATGATGGTCCGGGCCATGCACGACAATGACTGCCCCGAAGAGCAATTCCTGCGCATGGGACTTTAAGCTGAAAAATACGGCAGAAATGACGGTCAGTTTCCTGTCATTTCTGCCGTTTTTTATTTATCGGTCATACAGACCTGCCCGATCATTGATCACAAGGAGCCGTACCATATCCTCCGTCAGTGCCAGTCCGGAATCTTTTCCGAAAAGGATCCCCCGATCAACCAGCTTCCGGATCCGCTCTCTGGCATAAAGCGGAATCTGCTCAATGGTGTCAAAAACGGGCGGGCAAACCGTACCCGATTCCGGCTCATACCGCGGATGACCGAAGCCCGCCACATACGGATCCTCCATTGTGTAGCGGCACCGCTTCACCTGATTGTCGCGATTGAACTCAATCACACAGATCTCGTTTCCGCGGACCCATTCGACCAGACCGGTGTGCTCTTCGCCATCGGGTCCAAAAAACGCCTGATCGCCGGCTTTGGGATTTCTGTCATAGCGTCCGGCCTCCCGATAGTATCGCTGGCTCCAGTCCACACCTGCACCATAGAGTCCCGACTGACACTGAAGATGCTCCGCTGTCTCCCTGTCCTCTCCGCAAAGCTTCCAGAAGCACCAGTCAACGCCCACATCACAGTATGGATACCCGTTTTTATCTCCGTTGTAATAGCCTGCCCGATGCAGATCCCGGGCATATTTTGTCCAGTTTCCGGAACCCGGATTGGCAGTCTTGTCATCCAGTTCTGCGTCTGTCTCTTTTTCGATATATCCGATCTCTGCAATTGCAATCTTGATACAGCTGCTGGCATAGAATTTCATAGAGATATCCTCCAAAAATAAGATAGGCCGAGCTGTCGGGAGGATGTACAATCCCACACAGCCTTCCGTTCACTGTTATGCAGCTGTCTGCAGCCGTATGCATAATAATCCCTCCGCCCGGCAGAACATCTTGTCCTGCAGACGGAGGGATTTCCGTTATGATTCGGTTCTGTCGTAAAGTCCTGCCCGGTCATTGAGCACCAGAATTCTGAGCATATCCTCCGATATGTCCAGCCCGGATGCAGTTCCGGCCAGGTATCCCTTTTGCAGAAGCTTTGCAATGGTCTTTTTCCCGTAATTGGGAATCTGATCTATATCCGAAAAACGTTCCGGGTTGCACATCGGTTCCGGAGCGTACCGGGGATGACCATAGCCTGCAATGGACGGATCATCCAGGCTGTAGCTGCATACCGTAACCTGATTGTACTTATTACCTTCTATGGTTCCGACTTTTTTGTCCGAAACCCACTCCACCAGGCCTGTGTGGTCGTCTCCCTCGGGACCAAAGAAAATCTGGTCTCCCACCTGCGGTGTCCGGTCAAACCGTCCTGCTTCGCGGTAATATTTGGCAGACCACCAGCAGCCTGCACCATAGGGCCCTGACTGGCACTGTATATTCTGGGCAGCCTCTGAACTTTTCCCGCTGAGGATCCAAAAGCACCAGTCAACGAACACATCACACCACTGATATCCGTTTTTATCCCCATTGTAATAACCTGCCTTGGCAAGGTCCCGGGCATACTTAGTCCAGTTCCCGTCACCAGAATTTTCCTGTTTGTTGTCCAGACCGGAATTGGTCTGCTTTTCATGGTACCCGATCTCCCGCCGGGCAATTCTTAACAGCTCACTTGCGTAATACTTCACGCCGCATCCTCCATCCTGCTGCTTTCCGCCTCTGCAGTTTGGATTGACAGACGGTGCCGGAATATACAACCCCTGCCCTGCATCCACCGAACGCCTCCTTCCAATGTCGCCTGCTAATATACACCGCGTTGCAGGCAAACATGCAACTTGTGAACGTTACGCTCTCTTTTCTTCCGGATTTGACTGAATGGCCGCTTCAATTCGCTGCCCCGGACGCAGGCAGGACCGGTACTGCCGAAGCAATACCGGTCCTGTAAAACGATTTGATTCCGGGTGGATTCGAAGGATTTACCGCCGTTATTTAAACGGTTGCAGGTTCCTGATCCTCGATGTGAATGCTGACACCGTTGACCTCCACATCCTCATCTGCGCAGATCATGATGTATTTAACACCGCCGATGATTCTGGTTTCAATCAGGTCACTTCTGGCAGGGTCAACCTTGATGGAAACATCCGGCGTATGTACTTCAAAATGCTTGTTGTCAATGATATTCTTCGGATGAAGTTCTGCATCATAGCCAAATGTCTCATCATAATTAACATTAAATCTCGACATAGAATCTTCCGAAATACCGCAGGAAGACAGTACTTCCTGCACATCGCTTTTGGAAATCAGAAGCGGTTCCGGCACCTTGCTTTCCTTGTGAAGCTCGATGCGCTGACAGATCTGATCATGCACTGTCTGCACCACATCCAGATTACACTCATCGCCCAGAGACGTGCTCAGCAGTGCCTCAAAGCACTTTTTCTGTTCCTGTGCAGGCTTGGGAATGGGAGTATTGAAAATTGCGTTTACAAAGTCTTCCTGACTTTCCTTGGTGCTGTGAGTATAGTACAGCGCATTATAAATGTTGGTTGCACGATTGTCAAATGCCGGGAACATAAATCCGATTTCCGGAGCTGCAACCACATTGATGATGCCGCCATCGTGAAATTCCTTATCCTCCGGCACATAATGCAGGTTCGGCTTTGTCTGTTTGACAGGACAGATCGTACACAGCAGATACTTGAAAGTTTCCTGAGAATTGTCAGACATAGACAGACCGTCTTTGCCACGGAACGGGACATCATAGCTGTCACAGCCAAGCAGGATCACATAGCTTCCTTCCATATGAAACGACTCCATAACCTTCTGATAAAAGCTCATCCGAAGCGTTTCGTCCTTCAGCTCAGTGCTGCGCAGATCCATCAGGAGCTTGTGTTCCGGACTTCCGGCAACCTGAGATGTTTTGAAGGTAATGTCAATCAGGTTCTTTCCAATGGCACCGGAAAGGGTCCTGCGCATTATTCCAAAGTATTTGTCTGCCTCATTTTCCGGCATAATACCTGTACTTCTGCGAAATTCTGCAACAATTTCGCCTGCATCGTTTACATAGCAGCCGAAAATGGCAGTCATATTGCTGCGATCTCTGCGCACGCGGCGTCGGATTTCGCCAATTTCCTTTTCATTCATGGTAAGGTTCACTTCCTGTAAAAAATCTTGGAATGGGGCTAGTATATCACAAATTCTCTCTTGTTTCCATAAATATTTTCTGACAAAAAAGCGTACCGGATTTTGCATACGCCAGATAAGGAAGTAATTTAAAAAATACTAAAAGCTTTTT
>RCNI01002426.1_pt1 | contig 27287 bp, 42 predicted proteins | sample 2041151 | NCBI WGS metagenome assembly RCNI01 (sample SAMN09708214, study PRJNA481090) | feces metagenome | isolation source: feces | place: Antarctica: Albino Rookery | reverse complement strand
GTTTTACTGTTATTTAAACTTTCCGTCAGGGCTTCTTTATACGCCCCTATATCCCCATTGGCAATCTCTTTTGCCGAGAATTCTTTTTTAACTTGTACACGCATAATTTTACCTCTACTTTTTCTCTTTAGGTTTTATTAGACCTCTAAATCCATAATCTTGTAAATACTCTTCCAGTTTACTTATATGAACATCGGTATCATGAACTCCATTGCGATAAACTCTTACATAGTCATTGCCCACTTTTTTAAAATCAAAACCCTCTGCTCTTAATTCAGCTAGGCTTATATTTGAAATTTTATTTATATATTCTGAATTAAATACCCCTTGGAAGATACCTCTAGGAGTATCTGTGAGTTCTATGTTTTTTTCTTCGGTTGCTTTTCTAACCATCTCTTTTAACGTGCTATGGTTTGGAGTGTCCCCACCATGCTCCTGTCTGTAATCAAGGACCTGTTCAATAACTAAATCATAAATCTGTGGTTTGAAAGCCTTAAGTATTCTTGGCTCAATCTTAGAGTCTGCAATAGCTCCTTCTATATCCACTTTGAATATACCTGTGCCATTTTCTCTATCTTCTACCAACTGCATCATTTCCATCTGTTGTTTAATAGATAGCCCTTGTCCTGTTGCAATCCGTGTTTCTTTATCGATTTCATCAATCAACTTCATATAGCCTTGGTGGTCCCTGGCTCCTTTTAGCAAAGTACTTATAAACATTCTCTTCTGTTGTGGAGCTAAAGAGCTACCTTTGGAGCCCGTAGCTGTTTCTTCATCTGACCCTTTCATTAGACGAGCAAGCAAACTACCACTTTTCCCACCCATTAAGTCGGGAGTAACCATCGATTTTAGTTGTGGTATTATACTTGCAATACTGCCACCATTAACAATTGTATTGTTAACAATGTCTTTCATCATGCGTTCCGTTTGGGTGTCTTTTGTTCTAAAGTCATTCTCTTTCTTAGTGTACTTGTCATCTAGCATCTTGTATGCTTTCTCTCTGTACTCTTTATTAGTTCGTTCTTTAATAAGAGAACTATTGCCATCTAAAGCTCTGCCACAACCTACTACTTCATAAGTATCTGCTGGGATTGGTTTTAATCCCGTTTCCCCCATCTGATAGACTTCTCCATTCATGTAAATTCCGACATGTGTTATGCCTTTATATGCATGGTCGGGGTCTATTGCGTTAGGGTCATTTGTTGTTTCCCAACGGCTACCTGGCACATGCCAAAACACGAGGTCGCCATTCTTAGCTTGGCTAAGTGGAACGATTTTCCCCTCTTGTTCTAGTTGTAGATACTGTCTATCTGCTTCCCTAGATTCAAGATTGCCACCAGATTTATTAATCGTAAACTGCGTAAAGTCGCCACAGTCGGAAAAGCCATCTGCTCTATTACCACCGAGTTTATATTGGAGATTTAGTTGTGATGAGATAACTTTCATCACGTTGTTAGTATTGTCTACTTCTGTCGACGAATTCTTAGCTAGTATCTCATCTATCATAGCTCGTTGCCGTTCTTTATCGTTCGGGAATCTTGCCATTGCAGCATCTACTATTTTGTCTAAATCTTCGGTAACTACATGCTCGTTAGTGTCTACTAATAGCTTTAAAGCAGAGCCTTCATCCATGCCATACTTTCTGCCGATTTCAATCATGGAATAGGCTTTCTCGTAATCTTTATCTTGCATTGCTTGGTTAATAACGGGTGTCATAATTTTCGTAAGTGATGCCGTCATTTCCGTCGCTACTTTGCCTTCCCCTTGATTGCCATATACAAGTACTGTATTGGCATACATTTCTTTCACTAGGTTCTCTGCATCTTCGGGCGTATTCGCATGGTATAAGCTATCACCTATGACTTGATTAGATGCTTTTAATGATGTTTTCTTATACGCATCGTATTCTTTCGCTTGATGCTTATAGACTTCTTCATGGTCTTTTGAATCCACATCGTTTGCAAATACATCAAAAGCTCCTACTACATGTTCATACTGTGGTAACTGTGCTACTGTTTCTTTGCGTAGTTCTTGTTGAAACTTCTGTAATGCATCCGTAGAGCCCACAGCACCTGCTTCTTTTGTAAGCAATAAGTTCGTTTTAAACTCGTTCATCTTCCTTTGATAATCGCTTTTAGCATTCATCAATGCAAGTTTGTTCTGCTCATCAAACTTTTGCTCTTGCACTTGTGCAATTGTACTGAGAGCATTTCCGATTACTCCAGTAAGAGATGGTGCAGACTGCCCGTATACGCCCTCTTTATGTTGCACGTTGTAATGTGCATTACCTATTGTATTTAAGTTTACATTGTCCGTATACGCATTTAACTTCACAGTTTCACCCTCTTCCCTCTAAGTCCATTTAGTCCAAACGATCCGTTAGGACTCGCATACCCGAATTGGCGATTGAATCCTTGCAAACTACCTTTGCCCGATGTCACCGACCAAGGGTTCCCTAATGATGGCAACCTTTCGCTCCACAACGAGTAGTTCTGATTAATGTTCGGTCCGAACATCTCGTTGTACCCTTTCGCTGCTCTGTTATCCATGAACGGATTGTAGATGCTATCGCCACCAGTCGCTACTGAATCTAACTTTTTATGTTTCGCTCGGTACCCTTTTATACTCATCGCCGTACTCAACATTGAATTAAAATTCTCATATCGCATGTTTCTTCGATATGCTCTTTTTTGTTGCTCTCGTGTTTTTTGTAAATTCTCGGCAGACTTTCTAAGATTGTACTCGTCTAGAGATAACCCGAATATATCGTTACGTTGATTCGAGAGTAAGTCTTTACTTGCTCTTCTAAATTGCTCATCGCTTGCTTCTGCTAAGTCCCACGCACTACCCGTTGTGGAAGATACACCACTTGCACCAGCACTTGCTGCATTAGCACCTTGCGTTAATCTTAATCTATCATTGAGTTCTTTTTGTTTCCGTGCATATGCTTCTGCCATCTGTTCTGCTTGTTTCGATTTGAGCTTAGCATTCATTTCGGCTTCTTCTTGTTCTTGCTTTAGCATTCTATCTTGTGCTACTGCTTGTTCGTTAGCTCGTTTCCTTTGCTCCGACATTTGCAAGTAGCTACCAAGAAACATTGCTCCAGCCTGCCATGTACACATCTAATCATCTCCTTTGTCTTTGTAAATACAAAACGGAAGGAACCTATTCCCATTGATTGTTGTTTCGTTACCAAACTCAACACCTAGCCATTCCAACCATTTCACTGTTTTCTGATTAGATACGGCAACTGTATTCCACAGCAACCCATATTCTCGCACCCATTGTCTAAGTGCTCTCTTCGTTGCTTTAGTAAATGATTTCTTGTTTCGCTCTACAAGGTCAGTGCCTAATGCCCATACGAGTCTACCTCCAACCAATAACGGCTCAGAAACGCCGAATATGGCTATCACACGCTCGTTTTTATCGAGTAGGCAATAACACTCTTCACTCTCCCTTACACTTCGGTACACGGCTTCTGGGACAGTTTCTTCTAAACCTGTTTGAGCATATTCGTCTATATCACTTGCTCTAAGATGCCGTATTAAATCTTCAATGTATTCTACATCTTCTACTGTAATCTTCTTAACCAACACTCACCTCACGCACCATGGATTGCAACACAAACGGAACGGGTTCGTTGTGTTTTATGTAAACTCTTCCTTTTAAGTTACGATCTCCACCGACATCACACTTCAAATCTTTTGTATATAGTTCTGCATGCAAGTAGAAAATTTTATATGTAGTGTCTTTATCTTGCCCGATATATCCACCATATGAATTATCTAATCTAAGCACACACGAAACTAGTTCTTTCTCTTTGCCTTGCAAAGTTCCCAACCCTTGCATTTTTGCTTCTACATTTAGAGTTTCTATCTCTGTAATGTAAGGAATACCAATTCTGCACTTATTAATTTCGCACGGGAAAGTTAATGTGCCGTTATCGTCAACAATAAGGTCTTTTTCTTGTTTAGCTAAATACCAAGATGTAGCCCCCTCCTTGTTTTCGTAAAACACAACATGGACATTTTTCCCCTTGAATCGTTCTAGCCCAGTGACTACATTTGAGAAAACATTTGTTCTTTCAATCGCTGAGTCCATATATACATGGTCATATAAAAATTTACTTTGGCTAATAGATGCAAACTTCTCTATATAATGCTTGCCCCATCGTTCCACCACGCAATAGACATTTTCATCATTGCCTTTTTGGATGCTCATTACTGAAAGTATCTTTCCGTCTGTTTCCACTGTTGACCACGCAAACACTTGTTGCTCTTTGATATAGCTTAGGCAACAAACAACTCCATCATCTCGCACAAAGTAAATCATAGAGTTTGGTTCTTGTTTATAGGTGCTATCTATAAACTCATGTCCTCGGGTCATATGTTTAACAAAGATAGTTAAATCTTCGCCGACATAGGAACCACGTTCTTGACTGTACCCCATCTCACGAACTGTACTGCCACCACGTTGCACATAAATAACTTGGTCGCCTATCTGATGGCATCGGCAATCGCTACTGCCACGGATAGACTGTACACTCGCTTGGAACTCTTTCGGAGTTACCACTCTATCTCCGTCCACTCGGTACTCTACGCCGTCTGCTAAGATAATTAAATCCTTACCACCGACAAGCCAATTCACATTGAATGTTTCTCTAGTAATCAATGGGAAGATGCATGCACTATCATCCGTCAAATCGCCCGAAACACGTTCTACACTAAAGTTCGTATAGTCGCTAGTTCTAGATCCAAACAAGATAATACTGTTCTCTGTTCTACCAGCGAACCATAATCTGTCTTGCCAAAAGCAAGATACTTTCGGGTACATGCCGTTTTCCCAATAAGATTTCTTCCAAGTATCCGTAGGCTCAGTAGAACCGATTCTTGTTGTTACTTTACCAACAGCTGTTTTCCCATTGGTTATTGATGTGATTCTTACTTTCCCATGTGATGTGCGAGCTTGCCCACGCAACGTACCTAAAAACGTTAAATCTTTATTTCCTTTTTTTACATTTGCTGTTAAACGCACAAATGCTGGCAAAGGATTTGCTCCACCCTCTTTAACGTTTAAATCTTCGTTACCACGATATGTACGGATGCGTTTCCATGTTCTACCATCGTATGACCTATCAATCGCTACTTCACCAACCCAAAAGCCACCAGTGGTGATTACGAACTCTTCACAGAAGATGCCTTCTGTTGTTCCACTATTTTTAAGCTCTACTATCTTCTCTTCTACATCATGGATGAGTTCAATGTCAGTCCCTACCATGTTTTGAGTGAAGATGTCTTTATTCGCCGTTAATGTAACAGTCCCCTCAAGTCCACTTGCTGCTATCGTTACATTTGCATCCCGATTCACCGAAGCCATCGGAAAATGTGTAATTTCAAAATCTTCTAATCTCCAATCAGTATGGCTATATCGTGCTAATACTTTTGGGGGATTTACTCCATCTGTGATGATTACAACGTCATTAGATTGATTGAATCGCATCTGACGGAGTCCACCTTTTGAGTATGGAGTTGCTACATCTGTTATGTGTTCATCGTTTAAGTACACAGAGATTACTTTATCTCGAACTACCAATAAGTACACGATCTCTTTTGTATAGATGAACTTTTCAAGGATAGCTTCGCTTGGGAGCTCATCCACATATTCTAGTCCAGTTCTCTTTGCAACGGGTCCATAAGGCGAAATCCAACAGTTTTTTGCCAAGGCTAGTGCATATGGATATTTATCTAAGTCGGTACGATTCCCGACTGGAGGACTTACTTCTCCTGTTGTAAAAGCCGTCTGCTCTATAAAAAACGTAGTTGCCATTATAATCTACTCCTAGCATAAGTAAAACCTTTTTGTTGTAGCTTTCTTGCTTGTTCAAGAGATGCATTTCTGTGAGCTTCTCTCATTGTTATGTCATAGAGTTTATATTGCTCTGCAGCCGTTTGCGAACTGCCCGACAACGCAATCGCCACTTTACTTGCTAACAAATGGGCAAACGCAATAATTAAATCGGCAGGGAATATAGACAAGTCTTTAATATCGCACAGATAGTCTATCCAAGCATTAGGGATTTGTGTGGCAATGCCTTTTACGTTTTCGTTTACTGATACGATATTAAACTCTGCATCTGCTACATTATTATTAAAAATTTTATAGGCAAGCAAACAATCTTCGGGATAATCATATACATATTTCCAGCCTTTACGATCCGTATCAATCACTGCCAACTGTTCTTGCTTTCTTGCAAAGTTCCATTCAAAACTACGCAAGATTTGTTGCCGACATACATCATAGTATAGTTTGCATTTGATAGCATTTGAATTATGTTCATCAAGTGTTACGATTGCTTGTTTGCCTATAAATCCTAGTGCCATATTACAAACATCTGCTTCTGTCACTTATCTTCACCTCTTTTTATTATAAAAATTACCCCCTAGGCAAAACCTAGGGGGATTTTGTTTTTTAACGAATAGGCACGTCAGCTACAATGGCTGCTGTAATCTTTCCATTATATGTGCTTAACGTAGCTGAATAATAGCTTAAAGACACATATGGGTACCCTTTGTGGAAAGGCAAGGAAACAGATACCGACCCTTTCCCCTCTTCTGCGAGCAAGTTAGGTAAAGTAATTACTTTTTTATTAGTACCTGCTTCATCGTCATATGCTGTAAGAGTAAGTGTTGCTTGGCCACCTTTTTCTTCATCGCACGTTACTGCCACATAGATAAACATTGGTTTATATGCATCACCAACAAATACTTTGTCGGAATCTGTTTTAGTGGATGCAATAGGTGTTTCATCGAAAAACACTAATTCATTATCGATAATCATATTCTCTCTCCTTATTTAATTACTGGCTCTGTTTCCAAGATTGCTTCTAATTTTTTAACTGGGATACCACCAATCGCTAATGGATTGTAAGTACCATTTTTAAGCTCTGGCATCTGAATGTTTACGATTTTAATATCGTTTACGCAACGAGTAAGGAAATCATACATTTTTTCAGATACATACCATACTAATCTTGGATTGCCTGTTTTAGGTACTTTGTTTGCTGCATCTAACATTTTAAAGATTAACTCTTTTTTCTCGTCATCTGTCATAGTACCAGATGTAATTTGTGTTACATCAATGTTACGAATTACTGCAACATAGTTAGGGTCTTTTACGGATAAACCTAAAGACCAATCAATTACAGTTTCGTACGCATCGTATACATTGCCATCTGCATCCGTTACACGTTGTACGCCACGATCTTTAATTTGTACGCCCATTTTAGAGCCTTTTGGATATAAGCCCGTAACACGTTTTTGTTCCCAACCTACAAGGATTGCCGATGTCTGTTGGTCTTTTCGTGTACCACCTGCGTTGATAGTGTTATGACCATAAGTGCCTTTAGGACCACCGAATGTGTTATAGCGAGTTAATAAACCATCGAACTCATCTGCACTCTGTTGAGAGTCACCATAAAGTAACAATGTTTGTACTTTTGGTTGGAAGCCTTCTACGTGTAAATCTTCTTCTTCTTTACGCATAGTTGCTCCATGTTCTTTGTCATCTACTAACTTCACGTCAATAGAGGAACGAGATTCTAACATTGTGAGAGTGTCCACAATTGGTCGACGATTTGCTTTTGTAATTTTAATACCAGCATTGATTCGACGATTGGATGGCTCTGGGATAGATGTAACTTGCAATGTTTTATTGCCAGTTTCAAGATTAGATTCTACAAATGGCATATCTTCTAACATAGGGTTAGATTGTGCCATTACGTTAATAACGTCTGTTTCAGGTCCTTCAAAACGTGTTACATAATCTGCCATAGTGAGATTGGACTCACCTTTTGCTGCAAACGTTTGAAGGTCAAATGTAAAATTGCTCATGTTTTTGATTTCTCCTTTACTACTTAAACATCTCTGGCGAATTGTTCCATCTTGCTCTTAATGGGTCGCCAGTTGTAACTGATTGTCCTTTTCCTAAGTGCCCTCTATCTTCTGACACTAAACCACCTAGGATTGAACATAAGCGGATCATGTTAATGTCATCACCCATCCCCGTTTCTTCTAGCCATTCTTTAAAATTAGGGATTTGTTTTGTGACAACTTCAACGGCTGCACCAGCTTGTCTTAGGGTACCTTCCAAGTCTTTGCCGAGCACTTGTTCCACTTCTTCTCTTTTCGCAATGAGTTCTTGTTCTCGAGCATATTCAAAACTCTCTGCGATGCTTCGCCCAAACTCTACGCCCATTTTCATAACGGCGTTCGCTTGTTCTTTGTTTAGGTTAAGTTCTTTAAACTTTTCCGAGAAAGTTTCAACCATGGCTTGGTCTACTTCATCATCCTCCCCCCAAACGTCGGAAAAGTCATATTCTCCATCCAAGTCCTCAGATGCTGGCTCACTGTCTTTCTCGTGGTTGCCCTCTTCATTACTTGGTGTATCTGAACTAACAGTTTCATCATTGACAGATTCGTCAACAATGTCCTCATTAGGTTCATTTGTTTCTTCTGCTTCTGTTGTAGGTTCTGCACTTACTTCATCTGCGAATAGTTGAATATCGAATGTAAACGAATTATCTTTTTGTAGCATTTATATCTGCTCTCCTTTCAAATTTCTCTTTGTCCATTTTTTGCCAATAGTTGAATCCATTTATACCTAGCATCGTTTCCACTCTGCTTTTTAACGCCATATACACTTGTTGTTGACCTAGCTTTTTAAACGTCGCATTATCACCTGTAAATGCCATGCCGTCGGCTAATGTGAACTCGCCTAAAATTTCGGATATAAAAAAACGCCCGAGCTCATCATTAAGGACGAACTCAAGGCTTTGCTCCATTTTTCTCATATACTCTTTTTGTTTTTGTTCTCTATTCATAATAGCCACCACTCATCATTAAATTAGCTGCTGGATTCTCTCCGACTGTTTCGCTAATATTTTTAGCTGCTTGTGCTAAAGGTGCTGCTCTGTCCATCATTTGCATCTGCATTTCTGCTTCTTGCTGCTCTTGTTGTTGCTCCATACGTTGTTGTTGGATTTCTTGAATCTCTTCATCACTTCGCAAGATGATAGCAGGAACTGAAAGGTCATTATAGTATTTCTTAATAACTTCGTTGATGTTTACAGTGTCGAGTACTTCTGGATATAACTGTGCCATCTGTGACAAGAAGCCCATAGCTTGCTCGATATTTACAAGTCCACTCACTCTCTGAGCCTGGGCTAACGGGGCTATATACTCGATTTTCAAGTCTTGCCCGTCTAACTCTTCCATCTGCTCTTCGGGGATCGGGTCGAATACTTCGGCTCTGTCTAAGATGTTATAAATCCTTTCGATGACTCCGTCCAAGTATTCCGACTGCAGATTTTGAACCACAGGTCCCAATTGTTGCAATTTCTCTTGTACCCTTGCCGTAACTTCCGTTGCCGTCATTCTGCCTTCTTGTAGTTGGTCAAGCATAAGGAATAAATCTGCCGAATAGTATTTACGGATTCTTTCCTCAGCTTGGCGTGCGAGCTCTCCGACTTTTTCGACTTGCAAGCCCACACTATACAAAGGTTGTAGCATCGAATTTTCTCCGACAACGTTTATCCCAGCTGGCATTACATTAACACCACGAGCCACTGTGTCGGGGTCTACCATTAACGGAGGGCTATTCTGCAACTCTACGCCGTTTATAATCTCTCTGTATAGTTTCTGCATGAGTTGGTTGTCACCCTCTGCTGTCCATGCTGGTCCCTTTGCGTACGGCTTTAACCCCGTAACACTCCAACGCCCCACATGAAACGGGAACTCATGGAACCCACCGACATATAAAGGACTGTTTCCACCATTCACCCAGTACACCGATTTATACTGCAATTTTATATTTGAGTTACTTCTTGGATCGTATTCCTCGTTTGGATATACGAGCCAATAAACAGTGAATTCTTGGTTTAGATTCTTATTGTCTATTGCTTGTTTTATATTGTCGGATAGGTTTTCATAGCCGAAAAGCTCTTGTAAATGTCTAGCCTTGAACTTTTCTTTTTGTCCAAAGGTGTCTATATTGCCCTTTGAATTGCTATCGATGTAATACGTCCCGATAGTGTAATGGGTAAAATAAATCCCTTTGTCTTTATCTTTGAATGACCCCGTCACAAACTGCCCGTACGGGAGCTCCTGGTAGGCTCTGTAAGCGATGCTATAAAAGTTTGTACTCTGTAATAGGCTTTCGATGATTTCCTCTCTAGAGCCTAGAATCTGCCGTGATTCGATACTGTCATCCATCCCATTATCTTTTAGTTCGATTTTGAACCATCGACGGGACACGGGCGTTAATCCACTCATTATCCCAGCTGATAGGATATTAGCACACATTTGTGCTGCTCCGTTAATAACTTCGTTGTCTTTTCTTGCTGCTGGGTTGTCCCTTTCGTCTTGGTATAGCTCTCCAATAAATGGGAGTTGTTGCTCTTGAATCGCTTTCCATCTTGTTTCATATGGACGGCGTGCATCTTCTAGCTCTCTAAAACGTCGCTTTACGTTAAGGTTTACCTTTTTTTTAGGGTCTATGATGTCTGCTATTTCCGTCTGTCTGCTTAGTAGTGTTCCCATAAGCTATCACCCGAGTGTGTCCCGTTTATCTTCGTTACTTCCAAATAAACTTCCTAAAATAGTGTTTACTGTACCAGCTACGCGATCGCGTGCCCTTGTTAGGAATGTAGAGCCGTTCTTTTTCCGTTTACGTCTTAGCTCTTCTTGTGAATACTCGTTTTTAGTATCTCCATATACTGATGTAGCTGCTGGTGCCAATAGGTTGTTTGTTGCTTCTTGGCTATCGTATTTTGGTTTTTTAAATGGTCCAATGCCACCATGATGATGTTTTACAAATCCAACGCACATATTGTTTTATCTCCTTTATCCTAAAGTGTTTTTTCTATCGTCAAAAAATCCTGGTGTAAATATGCTCTTTTTCTTCTTCTCTCTTCCTACCACTTGCCCTCTCGTGTTTAGTCTTTCTCCGTTTTCGTTAGTCAGTGGCAACCCTGAGGATAAGTGTATATTTTCCATAACTCTTCGCATTTTCTCTGCTGTTTCTGTGTTTCCCATTACACCATGTTTCCTTTTTAAATATCCAACGCACATTTTGTTTCTTATCTCCTTTTTGCGAATACTTGCCCTATAATTCCATCTAATCGGGTAGGCATAACAGGGTGGGCAAATGTTAACGCCAGACTATCGGCTCCATCTGTTGACCTACCAATTTTTTCTTTGATTTTTTCCTTGCTCTCTAGTTTCATACGCCCTTGCTCTGTGATGCTATACTCTACGGCCGAAAGCTCCGTTTTTAGGTCGACATCATCGGGCAAAGAGCCACCATCTTTTAAATAATTTCGTGTTTCTGTCCACATCTCGGCTCTTTTGTTTAAATATCGGGTGTTATCTCTCGCACTACTGCCAAAGTTAACCTCTATTACATTACGCACGCCAAGCTGTCGCAATCTGTCAATGACTCCCTCCCCTCTGCCTGCATCAATGAAAATTGCATCGGGTTTATCTTCGGAAGCAATAAAAGCGATCTGGGATGCCAGAGTCATATTGTCTAACCCCTTAAAACGTTTCAAAGGATATACAATTTTTCCCCGACGTTTACAAAGACACGAACTATCATTCCCAAATCTTGCCACGTCGACTCCATAAACTAATGGACTATATTTATAATCTTCTGTGTTAACGTGTTTCGCCGTTGCTTGTGTTACTAAGTCAATAGGAATTAGCACGTTGAAATTTGATGCCGTAAAGTCGCAGAGCATCTCCTGGCGAAACTCTTCGGGCTCTATCTCGGATTTTATCGCTTCTATCTCTTCGGGTGGTAGGATTCCCGTTTCATCTGCCCGATAGCTCGCAGCATACCAGCCATCAGTGGCCAATGCCTTTTGGTATACTTCATAAAATTGATTTTGCCCGTGTGGTGTACCTATGAATATTGCCCACCCGTCGCGATCTGATAACGCAGGGCGTATGATAGAGCCGTAAAGCTCGGGCTTTATCTGTGCGTACTCGTCTAATACTACGCCATCGAAATATAAACCCCTTAACGCATCGGGTTTATCTGCCCCGATTATATAGACCTTTGCTCCCTCTCGGTTGCTATGAATTGACGGGAATTCAATATATAATTCTGATTCGTTTACTTTTACCCCTGGAATCGTACTTGTATAGTATTTAAGATAACTCCAAGCTATCTTTTTCGCTTGGTTACGGAAAGGGGCTATATATGCGTATATAGGCGACGGCTTGCCGTTTAAGAGTGCCCTTTTAATGATTTGATTAATAGTGCCCACAGTCTTACCAAAACGCCTATGTGCCACGAGCACCGAGAATCTATGGGAGTCTAAGTTAGGATGGAGAGTTTCTCGCCATATCTTCCTCGGTTTGTATGGAATCTCTATTACTTGCTGCATCTTCTCCCCCCTCGCTCTGCCACGTAAACACCAAAGGACCCCCACCAGCTCCCGACAGTTCGACAGTGTTTTTTGCCTTAAATTCTTCGCACGTATGTTTTAAATAGTCTAGTGCTATCTTACTATCGCCATTATCTATTGCTTTTGCCACAGCATAACGGGCTTTATATTCTAAATCCTTTCGCCATCTGTCTATCTTCTCGGATAATTTCGGGTCATGATATTTACAATCATAAACGGATTGAGGTTTCAAACCAGCATATTCACTAGCTTTTTTTAAATTCATTCCAAGCATTAAAGCATCTTTTAGTTTTTCGAGTTTTTCCTCCGTTAAAATCGAAGGTCGCCCCACTTTTCTTTTCATTGTTTCACCACCTTATAAAGTTATATATAAAAAAATATCTTTTCCGTTTCAAGCTCCGAAATCTTCAGAACCTCAAACAAAAAAGATATAAAAAAAGAAATTTTAAAAATATTTTTTCGCTAAAAAGCCAGTGTTTATACGTGTTTCAATAACCCCACCTAAAATTTTTTAGTTTTTTTTGAAAATAACTGTTGACAACAAAAGTGATGTAGGTTATCATGTAACCATAGCAAGCAACAAAAATGTTGCAACAGAAAATTATATATCTATTAACTAGTAGGAGGATCTACCATGATTAACATCTATATCACAAACTTACACGAATACAACAACGGCTATTTAGTAGGTAAATGGGTTGAACTACCATCAAAAGACATTCAAAAAGAATTGGAATCAATCGGCATTGGTCGCCCTGGCTCTGATGGTTACACTTGCGAAGAGTATTTCATCACTGACTACGAAGCACCTTTCGAGATTGACGAGTATGAAAACATCTATAAATTAAATGACATCGCCCAAGCTATCGAAGATTTAGACGAGTACGAACAAAAAGGAGTACTTGCCTATATACAAAACGGGGAGGAAATCTCCCACGCAATCGAACTCGCAGAAGTTGGGGACTATATGGTCCATGATGTAACATCTATGGAAGATATAGCCTATAACTACGTAGAGGAGTGTTACGACATCCCCGACTTCGCAAAACGTTATTTCGACTATGAACAATTCGCAAGGGATTTAGAATTTGATGGGAATTTCATTCATTTAGAAAATTGCATCGTAGAATTATACTAATGAATCGGGAGGGCGTAGCCCCTCCCCTTTATTAAAAAAAGGAGATTTCAACCATGAAAAAAAATTACTCAATCACTAGAGAACAAGTTATCAATCATTTAGAAGATATATATAATTCTAACCCGTCAAAGATTATTGATTTATATAATGAATTAGTCCCAAGCCATGAACCTACAACCTATACCACACTAATGGGATATGATAGCCCTATATATAATACAGTTGATTTTATAAATGAGATTATCCCGTCCATGGAACCAAAAATCGCTTTTTGTGTCGCTGCTCTCGGTGATTTCTCATACTCTGATACTTACTGCCGTTACAATTTAGACGGGAAATTAATTTCATTTGATGACGAAGATATAAGAAAAGAAATCCCCCTAAATTCCTTGGCCTTTGCGATCCACTATGAAAACAAAGGCGACTCCGTACAAATAGAAAACATTTTGAAAAAATATTTATAATATTGGGCATTGCCCTATTTTTACCAAAGGAGATTCCAACCATGAAAAAATACATCCTAGAAAAACACGTTATCACGTTTGATTATCCATCCGACTATAAAAGATTACGAAAATTTTTAAATAGTTTAGATAACAAAGAAGATTTTTCCATTTCTTCGGCTTGGTTGTTTTGGGTGGACGATTGGGGATCCTATGACCCAGCCGAACACATCGAATTTACAAGCAAAGAAGAAGCCTTGAAAGCCTTTTCCGAAAAAACCTCCAACGCATACGGGAATTATGATTCCCTAGAGCTCGAGGGCTGGACCCTTGAGGAAGTAACAAACGGGCGTTTTGAGGACATCATCGCCGAACATGAATTCAAAGGGGAACACAACCCCTATTATGTTATAGCGAATGAGAATTCGTACGAAAACAACGAGTCTAAATGCTGCGAGCTCCAAAAGGTTTGGGAATACGCTTTCGACGAAGAGCAAAGCAGCACAGAATGGGAACAACTCATCGCCCAATATAACAAAGCAAATCAAACAAACGAAACGCCCGAGGATATTTCCCTTTCTGATGTAGTTTACTGGACCCAAGAACAAAACTATTTCTCATTTAAATTTTAATCATACTCAGGGGGCATTGCCCCCTTTTTGTTGGGAAGTTATAATATATATATAGCCTTTCCATCGGGGCATAGCCCCCTTTTTAATAAAGGAGATCTAACACCATGAGAAAATTTTTATTAGAGAAACACGTTATCCATTTAAACGCCGAAGAGTTGGAAAAGTTCAAGGAGGATATAGATCGGGATTGTTTTATTTATAATTTCTCAGTCTTTGAAGCCCAGCGATTTATGGGGGACATTAGAGAATCATACGAGCCGGCAGAAACTAGAATAATATACCATAAGCCAGCAGCCTTGCAGGCGTTCTCTGAAACGTCTTGCAGTGCATCGGGGGGCGTTGACTCCTTAGACCTTACGGGCTACCTCCTACTAGAGGACTACTCGGGGAGCTATTACGATATCGTAGATGCTCACGAATTCCAAGGAGCCGACAACCCTTTTTATGTAATCGCTTGTACTAACAACCAAGAAAACAACGAGGAGAGGTGCCAAGACTTGTTGGAAGAGTGGAGAAACCCCATTGACGAAGAACAAGACGGCTCCGAGTGGGTGCAACTCATCAACAAATATAACGAAGCACACGGCACGAACGAAACGCCCGAAGATGCCCCACTATCTGCCATAGCTAAATGGACACAAGAACAAAACTATTTCTCATTCGAATTTTAACCCATAAATAAAGGGCACTCCGTCGAGTGCCCGTTTTTTTTATAAAAAAACTCGTCCAACTTGGGGGACGAGCTCTTTTAATTAACTGTAAGGGTGAATTTCTACAATACTATTATACTATACCTATTTATACAGTAAAGTATCATTTAGTATCATTTCGTATTATTTAGTATCATTTAGTATTATTTCTACCGAAATTTACCTAACTTGGGTGAGGAGCTTCCATTGGATGGCGAACTTGCCCACGGCATCCCGATGCATAACTCCCTTTACGTAAGACTCGCTAAGGTCTAAATCATAGGCGACTTCTTTCCATTGTTTGTTTTGAAAGTATCGTAAATATATTAGCCTTGCGTGTGGGAAACTTGGGATGGTGTTAAGGGCTTTTTGTGCCATCTTATAGCGATGTTCATATCTTGCAATCTGTGTTTCTATGTCCTCTCCACCCTCTTCAATCTTAATAATCTTATCTCCTAAATCTTGCATCAGTCCCCCGATGATTTTATCTCGGCTATAATCAACGGCTCCGATGGTATAGGCTTCTCCTTGCCACTCTCTGAGTTGTTTCTTGAGCATCTCAATTCTATATAAGTAGTAAGGGATTTCGTTTAAAACATCGTACGCCGTTAACTCTCTTTTTATCTTCATGTTTCCCCTTTCGTCAATGTGACTAATACATAATCGGATTTATCTTTGATTACCACATCCGACAATCTGCCTATGTGGTTCTGATTGTCATTAGCTAAAACCTTTGCATCTACTAGTCCATCTAGAATGAACTTTTTAGCAAAAGCGATGTTATCGGGATCGTGTTTTGATGTCACATGCCATTCAAAACTAACGTCTACTTTCCCATGGATAGGAGCAATTCCCGTGGCAGAGAGTTTTGCAACTTGGGTGTATCTCTTCTTTAGGCTTGCTCCCCCATATTTATTTGCTCTCTCTACGTTGATGTACTCATTTAACTTGGGGAAAGTGCCATCTATTTTAATTTCCACTCGCATTCCCTACTCCGTTCAAGTTCCCACGCATCTAACACATTACCCCACATCTTACTAGCTATAACATCTGGGGGAACGTGTCCCATCGAATGAGAGTAAACTACAACTGGGTCACCTTTAAATACCACCCCATCTACACGGCGTGTAAACCATAGCTCCGAGCATACATGCCCTTCCAGCAAGTCATCCTCATCGTATCGGCGTATTGCACACAACGCATCTAGTCTTGGTTTCCCAACAATTGCAAACCTATAATCGTAGTACCCTTGCAATATTGTTTCTGTTTCTTTTAAGTTTGCTATAATCTCTCGGCTTATCTTTCTACACTTTCTTCTTTTACGCCATTCCCAAAACCAACTCCACGGGTTCGGAACATTATTTATTTCGCAAACTGTTATTGCTGCCCAGAGTAGAATCAAGATGTTTATAACAACTAAGAGTTTCGTAAATATTTCTCCATTAGTCATCATCGCAAATCCTCCACGTGTTGTAACAACTGAGTAAACATCTCACATAGGATCTGTTCTGCACTGAACTCTCCCATATCGGGATGGTACACTGGCGTATATATCATGCCGTGCGTTTTATCAATCGTACACGAGCAATATGTCATTCTATTCATTGCATCTTCTAGTTGGATCTTGCCCACGTTATATCCAACTGTTTCTGCATACCCTTGCACAAGTTCATGGGCATGTTGTAGGTTCTTTAATTGCTCTAACTCTACCATTGTATAAACCCCTCTCCATATTTTAAAACCCAATAGTCAGTGATGATATTAGTTTCAACGATTCCAGTTTCATCATCTGCTACCACTAAATCAATTGTCCCTTGGATGCCTAAATCCAAATGAGCTAATACTTCTATCTTGCCAAAGTCATTACAAATGGAGATGCTATAAGCACATTCACGATTGGTTGCATCCTTGAATCTCTTGTAGGCTCTATCAACAACCCTTGCTATCTTGTTATAGTCCATCATCTCCACCTCTCATTTCTCTTTTAATCAAATAAGTTTCATACGTTCTATTTAATAGTGTATAAATTTTTGTATTATCTACTCCGTCATAAGAATGAAGTGGTATGGCTAGTGAAAAGAATTCATAACTCGTTTTTAACATAAACTCTTTCGGTGCAATCACTAACTCGATGTAAACCATATGTATTTCATTCTTACCTTTTAGGTATTCTATACGGAGCACCTCGTATGCAAAACCTTTCGCCTTAGAGTGATTCTCGAAGTATGCAAAGACTATATCTGATATAGCCGTTGCATCTTCTAAGTATTCCCATTTCATTCTTGGATACCTGCTAAAAATATCACTAAACATAACATAAAAATCATCGCTATTACTAATGCCAAACTTTCCACTGTTGCATCCTCCTTGCTATCTTGTTGTAATCCATCGCCTTGTCACCACTGATGTCATCTCATTAAGAACCCTTATGTCATCTATAATGTCTGCCATGATTACTCCCATTAGATGGATAGGGTCTAGCCACCCACCAATCTCGTCATCGTTTATCCATAGATAATAGTTTTCATGTCTACTATGCACATCGTTATATTCAAAACCTATGTTTATGTATATGTCGCCTACATCATCGGTTTTAAGTTCACTAACTTTTATCTTCGAGTCTATACCTTGTAGTGCTAACTCTCTTCTAACGGATACAATCAAGGCAATCTCGATTGCTTCTCTTCTCTTCTTTGCTTTTTCCTCATTGTACTCTGCCATGGTTATCTCTCCTTAGAATGGTCTTCTTGGTTGCCAAAGTTGTCAAAGTTAGAACTCGAATCTTTTTTCGCCCGAACACTAATTCCAATATCGCTTGCCATAAGTTCCATTGTTACTCGTTCATTATTGTTTTTATCTATCCATTTACTTTGTTGTAACTGCCCAACGGCTATTACTTTGTCACCCTTTTTAATAGAACCACAAGACTCTGCAAGGTCACCAAAGGCACGCACTGTATACCAATCAGAAACAAACTCATCTCTATCTTTTCTGCTCATAGCTACGTTGATTATTGTGAATGCCGTTCCACTTTGACCAAATCTTACTTGAACATCTTTGCCAACAAATCCATCTACTGTAAATTCTCTCATTGTTATTTTCCTTTCTTATTTTCACTACATTCATAAAGCCTATTCTTTGCTGCTTCATAATAATTTTTATCAAGCTCTATTCCTATAAAATTTCGTTTGTTATTCAATGCTGCAACGCCTGTAGATCCAACTCCCATAAATGGGTCAAACACTGTGTCCCCTTCATTGGAGCCTATCTTTATTAAATGCTCTAAGAGCTTAACTGGTTTTTGTGTAGGATGTTTTGGGTCCTTTAATCTTTCTTTCCCCATACAAATAGGGCTTTCAAAAAAATTATGCATCTCATTTTGTTTAGTAAAATTAAATGTATGTCCTCTATCCCACAAACATAAGACTAGTTCACAAGCACTTAAAAACCCTTTCTTCCTAACAGAGGGTACAGGATTTGTTTTGTGCCAAACAAAAAATTTAAAGTATTCAAACTTTGTACCAAAGGCTGAATGCCACTTGCCTAAAAGTTTTTCACTTGTAAACACAAATATATTTCCATTCGGTTTTAATATTCGCTTAAATTCTGAAGCAAATGCCATTGGATCAAACTCTAGCAAATCCCAATCTGCAATATCGAGATTTATATCACTCCTTCCAGTCAACTTTATATTTCCTGGTGATAATTTCCCGATATTATAAGGAGGATCTGTCAGTATTAAATCTACTGAATTATCTTCCATCAAACTTAAATGTTTTAAACAATCTTCGTTATACAAATTAATGTTTTCACATATTGACATACTCTTCTTTTTCTATCCCCTTTTTCTTCTGTAAATATTTATGGATTGTATTATCAATCCATTCATTCCCTTTGTCTAAATCTTCCCACATATAGTCTAATTGTTGATTCTCGTACAAAATTGTATGCTCGGCATCTGTTATCTTTATCGTTGCTATTACACGCACACCCTCACTGCCATCTTCAAACTTTTTATAAATTACTCCTTGTACATCTATTTCGGAGCAAGTGAACTCATCTGAGCTCATGCCCTCGCAACGTACTATTGCACTCATCACTTCTTTTATTAGTTCACAATGTTTTCGTACTGTCCATGCATTCATATCTCTTCTCCATTTTCAATCCTTTGTTTTCTTAACCACCATTCGTTAATAGCCACTATCCCTTTTAAGGCGTCTGCCATAATTAGAGCTGTTAGATAGACGGGATTTCTTAACCCACAATCACTATTATTAATCCACACACAGTATTGCCTAACAGGTAGTTGTTGTCCACGATATGCAATGTCTATGGTGATGAATACATCTCCGTCATCATCAGTTTCAAGGTCGCCCACAATTAGTTGTTGCATGTTTTCATTGTAAAGATACTTGAACAATGCAGCCTCAATGTCATCTCTCATTCCTTTTACTTTTTCCTCGTTATGCTTTTCCATTGTCAACACTCCTTATTTTGTAATCGTCTTTCGCAAGGATTTACAATCAAATGTCAATCCTCGGCAACATTCTCTTAATCTGTCTAGCGATCTAGGGTCATACCTACCCTTAATCTCTTCACTTGGCATATTGGTAGAAATAAGAATTGGTAACATTCTGTTGTATCTTTCTGTCAAGATTGCATTGACTTTTGCAATCATCCAATCTTTATTTGCTTCTGAGCCAAAGTCATCTAAGCATAAGACATCAACACTTCGGAGTTTCTCTTCTAACTGTTGTCTTTCTTCTGGAGTTGCATTTAGCAACATGTCTACTAAACTTGCCATTGGTAGAAAGAATACAGTCAATCCCTTCTTCATCGCTTCTCGCATGATTGCTACAAGAAGAGATGTTTTCATCGTGCCAACTCCACCTTTTAAAAATAGTCCAACTCCTTTTTTATGATGCTCTAAAATGTTCTTAGCATAGTCTTTGCATGCCTTAAACTGCCTTTGTATTTCTGTCGGCACTCCTCGTTTCTCCATGTACTCAAATGTGACATGGCTATATCGCTTACTAATGCCCGTATGACTTAAGTCTTGCTGCAACTTCTTAACTAGTATTGGCTCGTCATACAGAGCATCATCAAAATATTGCATCGGTTTCTTTGCTCCAATCGACGTCAGATCTTGCTTTAGTACTTTGTCGATTATAGTTGTGGGCTCTTTCATTTCGCTCAAGTTCCCATGGCTTATCTGCCTTTCCATATTTAAACCCCCACTTATTAACTATGCCATCGGCATAACTCCATTTAGTGTGACCTCGTAGCTTAGCAACCTCGAAAGCTTCTTTGCACCACTCTATGCCATATCTATTAATGGAATCATTCAATTTCTCTATATCCCAAGCAGAGAGCATTCCATAGTTTTGTAAGTAACGATAGAATTCTCCTCTCTCTTCTCTAGTCTTATCATCTAGTATTACTTCTCTAGTCTTATCTCTAGTCTTACTTAACGATACTTCGGAGCTTAATAGTAGGTTCTTTTGAGCCGACTGTTGGGTTCTTTGGAGCTCAATGATAGGTTCTTTGGAGCTTAATGATAGGCTCTTTGGAGCCGAATGGGGCATATCAACGAGTTTAAACCACTGTCGCTTAGGCATGCCCCGTACTACTCGCTCTATCAATCCATGTTCTATCAATGATTCAATCGCTTTTTTCTGCAACTTTTTCCCATACTTAGTTCTCTTTTCAACAGTCGGTATGGTTAAGTAGCAATAACCATCCACTAATTCTCCTTTGCTTTGCCAAAACTGATATGTTTCCCGTATGATGCCATAGATTACTGCACAAGTCCCACCTAATTCTTCCATGATGTCATTGTCAGTTTTTAAGAACCCTTTGTCTTTTCGTTCCACATGGCACCCCTATTCGTTTAATATCTCTTGCAACTCCTTAGCTATTTTTTTAGCATCCACTCCATGTGCTGCTTCGTGACATCGTCTGCATAAACAGATTAGATTGTCTGCATCGTTCGTCCCACCTTGCGAACGAAAGATTATATGGTGGATGTCTTGTGCTCTATCGCCACATACTCTGCAACAATGGTTATCTCTCTCGGCGATGATTGGTTTCATCTTTATAAATTCACGTTGGAATGCTTTACCTTTTAATCTTCTTTTGACTGTGAACATACACTTTCTCCATAGCTTTCTATCGCTTCTTCATACATCTCATCTATCCATTCGTCATCAGTTAACTCTTTTTCATTCCATTTAAACTTCCTAAATTTGCTGAATCCAATTGGCATTCCTTCTCTCATTTTAGGTGGTGCAACAGATACTATAGGCCACACATAGTTCTTCTGAATATCAAGTTCCCACTCCATATTTACATCGAGTTCTGCGTATAACATTTCTTTTTCATGTTTCTTGTTTTCAAGTTTTTCTATTAGCCATTCAATTTTCTTAAGCATATTTAATTACCCCACGCATCCAACATCTGTTTTAAATCAGTTTCGTTCATTGTTTCAATGTCTTGCTCTTTACATTCAAAGATTAAGTGGTCAATCAATAATGACATCTCAGAGCTCGAGTAAGTACTCGAGCCATAGTAGACCATTACAACAACTTTGCCAGGGTGTCCTAGGGCATAATTGAATGGTTCTGCGAACCATCCAGTCCCATTCATACCCCATCTTTTTACAAAGTCATTTACTTTTTTCTCATCGATTAACAACGTGGCACTCGTTCCGACTTGTCGGATCGCATCCCGATAAACTTCTTCACGAGTTACACGGAGCACTTTTGCAAGCTCGCCTATTAACACCCATGCATACGCATTCGCATTAAGACTCCGTCGGTTGCTAGAATCCTTAATCTCTATCGAGTAAACTTTCTTCTCGTCCATAGTGGTATATTCACATGGAATCATCATGTAACCATGTTCCCATTTAACTCCTCGAGCTTTCCACTTCATCATCGTTTCTGAACCTCTTCTAAAATCTTCTGAGCTTGCTCTACATTAAGTTCTATAAATTTTGTGCACCCATAGTTCGCTGTCATGGCATGGATTATATTGCTAGGGATGTTCTTTTCCTTTGCTATTTTTGCAACGGCGAACCCGATTTCTTTTACTTTGCTATTTTCTTTAGGTGCTTGTTTTGTTGCTTTCTTTTGTTTTGATTCTTGTTCAAATCGCTTAGGGTCAGATGCTACGTTTCCGTCATCGTCATCATCCCATGCAACGCCTAGCATCGCAGATAAAGAATAACGTCTTGCATAAGTTATTGCACTCCCAGCTCCTTGTGGGTTATTCTTTGCAAGTGTCATCACAAACATATCCCCCTCGATAAACTCACCACTCTCATGTAAGAGTGTAGTGATACACCCGACTCTTCCATGCTCATCACTCGTCGGAGCTTGGATATAACTCAATCCATGTTTCCCTAATAGTGGACGAACAGTTGCAAATAACTTATCAATGGTTACATACTTTGAGTCAAAGAATGAATTGTCAGCTTCTCTCTTTGGATCCTTTACTTCTTTTTGGAAATCGAGTATAGCTTTTGAAATGTTAACAATACTTTCACTGCGTTTCATGGTTGGAATCTCCTTTTATTTAATGTTTAAATTCTTCGTTTCTTCGAGTCTTGCAAACTTGCATTTGCTATGCTCTTTTAAATACTCTTTAACATCCGTTAGACTAATCTTCGGAGTCATTACAATAAATCGTTTAGGTACTTTGCTTTCATCGAGGATTACTGTACGCACAGATTTCCGATACCCAATGCGATAATGTGGTGTTTGGAGTTTCTCAATGTCGGCAACCTTTAACCAATTGTCGAGCATCTCTGTTACTCTCTTTGCGTTCCCGTCAATAGATTTCTTCATCGCTTGTAATCTTTTAATCTCACTCGCTAGGAAATCGCTTTGTCTTTCCAGCTCTTTGATTACATGACAAGTGTTCTCTGCTTTATCTTCGATAGAATCTTCTAACATATTCAATGTTTCAAGATAGGCTTCTGTTGTGCTTTCATCATCTTCATTAAGTAATGCATCCAAGCATTCTTTATAGTTAGTTGCTAATTCATATCCAGTCATTCTAGCTCTCCTCTGTTTCAATAACGCCTAAACAATTCATTCTTTGTTGGCATCTATCTAGCAATTTTGCGAATATATAATCTGCTTGTTCATACATCGTTTCTATGTTTTGCTTTGCAGCATAATTCATTTGGCGTCCTGCTCTATGTAATTCAAGTAAATCAATAACTGTACTTTCAATTAATTTCTCTAGCTTTTTTATATCAATCGTGTTATACTGTCTTTGGTTGGAATCTCTCTCCGTTTCATGGAGTGAGGTTCTTTTTTTTATGTCATTTTTCATCTATGCTCTCCTAACAAGTAATCTCTTTGTTGTTTGAATCGGCATGCATCTCTGTACACTTTTTCAAAACTGTTGCTAATTCGCATCATTAAATAAGACATCCCTAAAAATGCAAGCGACGTTGTAGCGAATGCATACATTGTAGTTTGGTACTGTATGGCATCACTAGTTCCGACGGCAAGCACTCCAGCTACCACGCCGACTCCGTAAAACCCAAATTGTAATCCTTTCAAGATGTGTTTTGTTTTCATTCGTTTCTCCTTTCACCTTAAATACTTCTTAGCCATTTCCTCTCGGTACTCGTTAAACCCGTACACTGAAATCTCCTTACACTTAGAAGATGTTTGCCTTACAAACTTTGAATATTTTGGATCGCATTCCATCGCCTGCACATCCTTGTACACTTTGCTTTTCCCGATGCCGAATATTTGGCAGAGCTGTTTGCACGATGCATACTTCTTCGGCACGTCATGTTCGAAACGTGCAGGCAACAATTTTTGTTCTCTTAATAATTCATCGATTTGCTTTCGACCTTCTGTGGCAAGGTATTCTTTCACTATGGTTTTAACAAGATTAGTAATAATTTCATCAACCATATCTTTCACCTTATCCAATATATCGCAAATTGCATTCTGTTTTTACTTTGTTTCTCTACTAAGATTTACAGAATATCGACAATCACTATAAAAAAATTTCAAACAGTGTGTCCAATGGCATGTCCACGCCAAGTTTCTTTTTAATTCTTACACATTCGCTAAGTGTAAATTCACTTTTCCCGTGCAACTTCCGAGATAGAGTGTTATAAGGAATACCGACCTTTTCGCAAAACTCAGATTTGGTCATCCCAGCTTTTACTCTTTCTGCTTCTAAGTTTCTAAATAGCATCTTTCCCCCTCCTTTCTTTGCGATATTTCGCAATTCTTAACCTTAGTATAGCCGATGCAAATTATTCCGTCAAGGGTTTTTTGTGATATTTTGTAAACTTTTTTCATTTTATAATAATTTTCATATAATAATTGAATGCTTTTTCTTGTTTTATTGTTATTTCGATTGACTGATTTTCGAAATTTCGATACACTAATTTTAACGGAAAGAGGTGATACTATGAAAAGAGAAGAGTTCCTAAAGCAACGGATAGAATCCCGTTATGGTAGTGTGCATCGATTCGCTGGAATTGTTGAGATGCCACCATCTACCATTTATTCGATTTTAAAGAATGTCGGGGGTGCATCTATCCAACACATTTTTAAAATCTGTACGGCACTTGATATTTCGGTTGATGAGTTAGCATCCTATGGCGAATCAAAGAATGCGATCCGAGAGAAATTTACGCAAACAGAAATGAATGAAATACTCAGTGCAGTAGAACTGTATGACTACATACCATATAGCACAACCCTTACGCCTAGCGATGTGATACATCGTGAAGATGGGTATAAGAAATTAGCCGTGCCTAACATAGCATTAGGCATCTACGCAGGCGATAAAGAGATTTTGTTTATGCATGTAACGGGCGACAGTATGGATAAAGTTCTAGGCGACGGAGCTCTTATCGCTGTTAAACGTGGCACACCTATACATGCATTAAAAGACAAGGACATCGTGCTTGTTTCTAATGGCAACGAGATTTATCTAAAAGTGTTTTTCTATGACACTAAAAATAATAGGTTGCTGTTGAAACCACTAAGTAATAACCCGATGCATCTGCCATTGGTTAAACCAATCGAAGAGGGCAGTGTTATCATGGGTAAAGTTGTTGCTTTTAATGTAGTACTATAAAGGGTTGAATTATGAATATCGTTCAGTTAGACAATAAAAAGTTTAAATACGAAATGAAGTATAGAGATCCTACTTCGTCCAAATGGAAAAAAGTATCTGTTACCATGGAGAGCAATAGCTCGCAAGCATACAATAAAGCTATGCGATTGTTAAACGAAAAAATAGCAAAACGCACTATGCCGAAAGATGAGCTAGAGATTCCATTAGAAGAGATTGCAAATGATTTTCTAGGACAGAAAGCTCTCCGAGTAAAAGAGATTACCTTAAACACAAATAGGTATTATCTCAAAGCACTCCTAAGAGAGTTGCCACAAGGTGCATCGCTTACCGAGGTTAATGCTAACTTCGTACAGAGATACATCAATCACACTGTGGTTAACTCTTCTTTCGGGCAAGCTAAAGCAATGCTATCATTCATCCGTCAATTACTAACCTACGCACGAAAGAATGGGTACATTAAAAACACTTCGTGGTTAGAAGATATAGAGCTCAAAGCTCCACCACTAACGGCGAAAGATGTTCAAGCGAAAGATAACAAGTTCCTAGACAAAAACGAACTTGCAGAAGTACTAAGACAAGTTAAAGAAATCAATCCAATTGTAGCTATGATTCTAGAATTCCAATCCCTAACGGGGCTTAGAATTGGTGAGTTACTAGCTCTGCGATTCAAAGATTATAAAGACAGATGCATCTCTGTAAACGGAACATATAATGCTTTCGGCGAACGCACATCGCCAAAGAATGTTTATAGTATTCGTAAGGTGCAACTCAACACTCGCTCTGTGGAGATTATTGAGTTTTTCATAGATCAAGCAAAACTACAATATCAATTAGTCCCCCCAAAACTAGAAGAGTATATCTTCATCACCAAAGGTGGATTGCCGTACGATGTTCATTTCATCAACAAGGTTTTAAAACGAATCACATTCAATAAACATGTTTCCACTCACACATTCCGACATACGCACATCTCTATGTTGGCAGAGCATGGAGTTCCGTTAAAAGCAATCATGGAACGAGTGGGACACAACGAAGCACAAACTACATTGTCTGTATATACACATGTTACTAATGAAATGAAAAATATAGTCGCCGATGCCATAGAGAAGTTTTAATAATTTCTCTAAAATTTTTCCCCTTTCATTCCCCTTTTTAAACTAGTGTATGTTTGTATAACCTTTTGTTATCGCACTCGCAAAGATTATACTCATTATCTCCGCCAACCTTACATACTGAGAGCTACAATTTCCATATTGTAGCTCTTTCTTATTTTACAAGGCTTTTCACATTTTCCACTTTCCGTATTGTAGTCCTTTGTGGAAAAATATTTCCCCTTTTATTCCCCTTAATTTCCCCCTACTCAAATAAAAAAAGACCACCACAAAAAGTGGTGGTCAATTAGTGTAGATCCCCGTAAAGGTATCTGCACTTTATTTTATTTTTTTTCGTTCGCCATAAACTCGAGTCATAGCTTCTTCTGTGATTAACCAATGGCTACCACTTTTTACGCATTCTTCTTCCGTAAATTTAGATGGTCTTTCATCTCTACCTAATAAAGCAGCCTTTAGGGCTCTATACTCTACTCCCCAAAGTTCGCATGCTTCTTTAACAGTCATTACTCCTCTTAACATTTGGTCACCTCATTTCAGTTGCTTATATATTACAACAGAAATGTTACCAAGTCAAGAGTTATTTTAATATGTATGCCGTTCCAATTACGGCTAGGAGAAATGCAAAACTATTTCTCTGCCGTTTCAGTTTCTGTTTCTCCCGTTTCGTTTGCTCTTCGTATATCTTCAA
>RCNI01000458.1_pt1 | contig 27359 bp, 21 predicted proteins | sample 2041151 | NCBI WGS metagenome assembly RCNI01 (sample SAMN09708214, study PRJNA481090) | feces metagenome | isolation source: feces | place: Antarctica: Albino Rookery | reverse complement strand
GTTCCAAAATCCTAAGATTTTGGAACTTTTCTGGTGGAGATAAGCGGGATCGAACCGCTGACCTCTTGAATGCCATTCAAGCGCTCTCCTGCCTAATACGGTTACACACCTCACCTGATAGCATCAAGTGAGGTGTGTACAATCTAGTATATTTTCAGATTTACTACTATCCTTTTAGTACACTTTGAAGTTCTTCCTCTTCAATTCTATTATGAAGATACTCAATATAGCTTTCAACCCGTTTTTTGTGTTTTAGAAATACACCGCCTTTTAAAATAGGGCGCAGTGCATTCAGTGAGTCTATCCATTTAGAATAAAGCGGAATAAGACTTCCTGTACAGGTATAGGCGCCAGGAATAAGCGGCAATTGCTCAAAATCTTCATATCTATTATTTTTCGATAAATAGATTTTAAAATATTCTAGTTTGATGTCGATTGGAAATTGAGAAATTGCCTCAAAGAAAAATTTCATTTTCTCTGTTTCATTACAGTAGGTCAATACAAAGTGTTTTCCCCAACAATCATTCTTCCCTTTCGTATTTTTCGTGGGCATGAGAAAACTTCTTATTAGATTAGGAATAATTAGGCCTGGGATTTTTACAGCTTTAATTGCCTCCTCAATTACAGTGTCAATATAGGCAATGTAATCAGCCCCTTCTGCGCTATATAATGCGTGAAACACATGGGCATATTGGTCAGTGCTTCTACGATTCCCCAAAAAGAAATTGTGTACAAACTTCCTTAAAAATTCACCATCATATACTGTAAATTCCAGGATATATCGACCACTACCGTATAGCATTCTTTCTTGGTGGTGTGATGACAATACCAAGAAAATTTCTTCAAGCAGTGCGATATCTGCGTTAAACCGTTTAAAAACAGTTTCAGGTTTAATGCGATACGTATTAAACAACAGGCCAAGATGCGTTTCTATCATACCTGGAGTAGTTTTCTCCCCAGAATAAATTATTCGAGATACCTTAACCCAAATTTCACTATCAATTCCAGAATACTTATCTAAGAAGTCGATTCCACCCGGTATTCTCTCAAGAGGATGCTCTGCAAAATCTTCTTCCATAAACTGATATAGCTTTTCTTGCCAATACTCCGTTCTTTCTTCCGTGGGTAATTCACCGAAAAAAGCGTACACAAAGTTTCGCCTTCCTGCGTTCAGTTCAGCAATTATATCATAGCAGTCTTGTGGGGGCATTTTACTAAGAGTTATCGAAATAATTGGTCCCAAGTAAATTGCCGTTGAGACCTTGTACTCCGCAATTTCTCTCATAATATATTCACATCTTGTTGCATCCAGCATTACCATTTCTGCTAATTTTATAAATGCTTCACATATGCTATAGCTGTCCCCACATTCTGATTGGATAACATCAGAAACAACTGATAGAAAATCTTTGATTGTTTCCTCATAATCAGGTCTTGTTTTTAAGTAATCCTCAAATTTTTTGCTGCGTTCTTCTTGATATTCATCCCAAGGTACCTCCACATCCCATTCTGAACCTACCATCACATTATATATTGAAAGTTTTTCTTGTTGTAAATAGCCTGACATTTGTGCTGCAAAATCAGTATTGTTATCAATTCTCTGATAGAGATTCTGGCAATGAATGGCTGACTTTAATTCATCTACAGGGTATATCATAGAAAACAATTTTGCTAAGAATGGAATATCTTGCTTTAAAATATCACGAACAGACTCGTCTGTACCAGAAGAATATGAAGTAACTATTTCTTTAAGTTGCTCATTGTATAAGCCTTTAGATGCTATTTTGATCAGTTGCTCCCAGACCATAGCACGATAATTTGTTACCCCTTCAGTGTATACTAACGAGAAGCTATAATATGTCACATTATTTCCATCTTTACTTGCCTCAACTTCTGAAAAGTCAAATTGCAGCCAATTCTTTGCGATATTTATAAATAATATCGCAATGTAAGGATTTTCCCAATTATCTGAATTCTGAATTGCGCTATTAATAAATTTAATTTGTGCCGCAAACTCATCTGAGAATGACCGACGATTAATGCCAAATGCAGTTGTGCATGCTACCAAAAATTGATTAGCCATATCAGGACGCACTAAAAAATATTGAAACAACAAATCTAAAGCCGCTTCCATATTTTCAGTTGAATCAGCAAATCCTCTTAAGATTGTAATAATATCATCAGGAGAAGAATATTCATTTTTTGCAGGCTTTAAAGCAGAAATAGGAATCTCTACAGGAGATGTTTCTTCTATTTTCTCCTGAATTAAAATAAGTGTTTCTACCTCATTAATCGGATAGAAGCATTTAACCCACTCCCAAAAAGCAGGTCTTTTTTCACTCTTCCATCTTTTCCATATTTTTTGGATTTCACCTGTTACAAATTCTACAATTTCTTCAGATTGAAAATTGCCTAGCAGAGTGTTAATCGAGTTTACAGTACGCTGCTGAAATGGAATAAAAAAGCTCTCTAAAACCAAAGACAATTCCAAGCTTTTTCGATCATAAAACACATATTTTAGAATATAATTCTCAAAGCACTGGTCAGAAAAGGATACCGCTTTATCATGGCATATATCTACAATCTCTAATTCATGAAGTTTAATAACTGCTGATTTGAATTCAGAAGCGTCCATCCCAACATGCTTCAAAACACCTTCAATATGTTCCAGGTAATCTAGATGTATAGAATTCAAAAAAGCCACAATACCTGCTGAGATTTGAAGTGCCATGTCCTGATCTAGTTTAGCCTCTTCAAAAGCCTTTCCATAATAGGCTTCATATAATTGTGATACATCACTAATTGATCCAATTCTATCGGTATCAAAAGCAATTTTACCTGCTAGCATAGCCATTCGTGCATTGCCGTTAGCTAATTCTGATATACGATTCAAGGCTGTTGTGTTTAACTCAGGATATTGCTCGGAAATAATATTCTGGATTTCTGTATCAGTAAATGTATTTATTGATATTTCTTGATATAATACAAGGCCCTCCATATCTTTTTTTACTTTTTTGAGCGCATAACTTCGGACAGTCGCTATTATTTTAACATCATAGCCTTGCACTGCCTTATTCACATATTCCAAAATCAAACCTAACTGTGAGAGTTGATTGGCATCATCAATAATAACAAGATATCGTCCCGGATTTTTAAAATAATATCTGAGATCGGAATAAATTCCTAATGCTTTATTATGAATGCAGTATACAGTTTCAGACACAGTTTGAGCATGCAATTTCGCAAATTCTAATGCTAACCTTGTTTTTCCCACACCAGCTTTACCAGTTAAGAGGACAACACTAAATTTTGAAAACGCATCCTTAATTCTTGCTAACTCTGCCTCTCTGAACTGAAATGTCGTATTTAGTGCAGCTGCTAATGCATTACTGTCATACTGCTCAATAAATTTATCTATAGACTGGATTTGCTCTGTATCTCTAGCAATCTGCTGTGCCTCTGAAAAATCAGCAGAAGCTGTCTTCACTACATCTGATACTTTGGCTAACAAATTTTCAGAAGCCGTTTCTAACTTATCGTCAAAATGCTTACATACATCCTCCGCCACCTTAGTGGAGTGATACTTATACTCTGGAGGGATCTTCTTTTCAAGAAAGTCTGCTAAGATTCCAAAGACATCCGACATTATTCTATTAACCCTATCTCTAGCAATTGCATTTTCCGCTTTTGCAAAGTAACAAGCGCCATTATTAATCCGTTCCAATGCCGCCAAGCGCTCTTCCCGTGAGCCCAACAGGTACTGTTGAACCGCATCAGCATACTCATCTCTTATATATTCAAGCAGTCCTTCAAAATCAATTTCTTCCGCAATACTGCAGGTCTTATTTTGCTCTAACTTTCTTGTTAGATATGTTTCCAATTCTGCTTTTAATTTTCTTTTTTCAATAATACCGCTAATACCGCTTTTCATTGCATCGATAGCCATATCTGCAAGAATATTGACAGCTTGCAAAAATAGTTCCTGCATCATTTCCTATACACCTCATCTCAATTAATATTTACTGATATATTTAACCAAAAATTGAGGATTTTCCACTCACATTATCCTTTCAGCGTATCACCCGCAGAATTGATAACATCAAAAACAGCGTCAAGATTAGTGTATTGTTGTCCATAGGCTCCCTCCTTTATAATTTTTTGACACAATCAGTGTCATTCGCTTCATCTGTCAACTGAAGCATAAGGCCAAGTATATTCTCTTCATTCACCTTCGCCGCTTCATTCACAAAATAGCATTTGTCTACATGTACTGTCTTAGCACCCAAGGTAATCTGTTCCGTAGTATTTACTTCAAGAATCTTTTCATCCGGCTGTACTTCTAAAAGCCTGGCTGCCACACTAGGATCAACCACATCACTATAGGTATAGAAAAATACATCCGAAGAATTGATGTTATTGTCGTCCCGAATTGCTTGCTTTTTCAACCTAATACAGATTACTGAATTAAATGCTTTTCCCTCTTCTTTAGGAATAATTAGCTTAGTAACTGTCTGATAAACGCCAAAAGCACGAGTATATCTATTGGGCTCAAAGAATTCAACCTCCCCAAATATCTGGTTTAGTTTTTCGGGTGTCAGCTCAATAGCATAGCTAGTCAGAGGTAATATATATGTTGACCTGCTTTTTCTTGTTCCTTTAGCTCGGTATATGAGCCCCAGTTCTTCTAGCTGATTATTCCAATTCACTATACTTCTGTCTGATACATCAAGGTTTTTACAAATGGTTTCGATGCTATGCCATGAACCACCATCTTCATTTTTAGCAGCAAACGCATAATACAAATATAACTTTACAGCCCCATCGCTGAGATAGGGGAGGTACTTAGCGAATTGGTTATCTACCTTTGCAAATCTAAATTTCTTGTTTTTTGCGCTGGTACATGTAGAATAGCAGAGCTGTAGCAACTCATGTTCGACATTTGCAAATGCTGTTGCCTTCTTCTTCAGTTTAAGATCAATAGCCCCAATTTTCATGTAAGCCACCCTTTCCTTCGTTTGCTTCTGACAATATCATAACAGAATAAATTTGAAAAGTAAATTCGGGTAAATACGAACTCTATGCGAAATATTTTTCATTATTTGTGGAATTAAATTTCGTATAAACTAGACTGGATTGATTAAATTGGAACAAATACGAAGGCAGCCACACATAATGGATACGAATAAGCTGCCAGGAATTAAAAATGAAATCTTTTGACATTTCCAATCAATTTGATCCGAGGGAAACTGCATGTAATTCTTCTGGATTCCATTTTCCACATAATACATTACATGGCGTATAAACTAGACCCGGCACCGAAATGGTGCCGGGTCTAGTTTATGTACAACCGCGTTCGATACTTCCACTCTTTTATTTGCAAATATATTGCTCTTTAAATTTACTAAATGTAGACTGTCTGATTAGATATAAATCGCCACGGCTTCTTGTCATTGCTACATATAATTTATTGAGCGTTGAAATGGGAATATCATGCACCGAAAAATCATTCTCTTCTAATTTCTCAAAATTGCGCGTCAAGATGACACACGCTGCATCAACTGTATCCCCCTTTGAATACGACCAGTTTACTGATCGAAATGAATACTGAGAGGCATCTTTAAGTACCAGCTTAACAATTGAGTCATCCTCCAAGATTTCATTAGCATCACTATCTGCCCAGATTACATTACCTTTTGAAATGTTCTCCGACTCAATATAGATACCCAATTTTTGCGTGATATACTGGCACACAGCGGGTGAGCATCTTCTAGATTTTTTTAGAGTGGTTGTATCAACTTTAAATCCATGTTTCTGTATTTCTGTAATAAAATCCTCATAGCTTACATCTTTCTTTTTCTTTTTAAAAGGTTTGCCTGTGTTATTAGTAGCTGAAACAGAATGTTGGAAATAATCCCCTACAAGAATAATATTCTCTAGATATTTTGCCATACCCACAATTAAATCATAATCATACTCCCTAAAATCTTGAAATTCGTCTATCATAACACAATCGAAAAAACGATTTAGATTTAATGAAGCCCTCTTGATGAGAGAATCCCCTTTATTTTTCACCTGCATGACCAGTTCAGATAGTGTCGCACAATAATATCGGTTTTGTCTTGTTACATAATGTCTTAGATTATCCTTTTTCTGATATTGGAAATTAGGAATATAGTTTCCTTTTCCTAATTCAATTACTTTGGGGGGAGGAGGCTCTGTACAAATACCCTTGCTAATAAATTTTGGCTCTCCGAAAAAGTGTGCAATGTACGGCTCGTAGGGGCGGATCAGAAATCTATATACGAAAGAGTCAAATGTCATCACAGTCGTCAAGTCGGGAACGCGACCATGTGCATGACATAATTCTCGTTTAATATTATAGATATTTTCATTGGTGAACGCCAGAATTAAATTCTTTTTATTGGCATCTATCTTATGACAAATATAATAAGTCTTACCTGCTCCTGCAACGGCCAAAATCACTCGCTTATCCATTTAATTGCTTCCTCAACATATTGGGGCACTTCGAAAACCTCACCAGAAGTTAGCATTTGATACGCCACATCAACCTTGCTATTCAACATTTTTCCTTGAATGCGGCCATAGTCCTCACCATTAAATAAATAGTCTGCCCCATCTTTTACTTGGATTATTCTATCTAGGATTGATTGATTAGACTTATAAATACAAATCTCCCATGTCCATTCATCCACGGATTCAGCTGTAAATATATGCCGCAGTTCATGTTTCTTGTTATATTCTTTTGCTTTTTCAATTTTGCATTTCTTTTTATCGTTATCAGTAATAACCGCAACCTTTTTCTGTGTTTTGGCTGCAATTTGAAGATATCTACCAAATGAGATACCATTACATGGGATTATTACAATACCGTCATCTTCAATTGTTCTTTCCATTATTTGTTTATAAAACATGGGCAATAACAAATATTCCGTAGGGCCTTCAACCAAAATTGTTTTTTTCGAAAGTAACAGCTGAAGAAACGCATTGTCATCTGCTCTGGTAAAAAATTCGGCTGTATCTTTCTTTACATCTTTTAATGACTGTACTTTTCCCTCTGCAATCCAAAGAACATTATTTAAATTCAATCTACTTGCAATCATGTTATTGTGCGTTGTGATAATAATTTGGGCCTCTTTTTCTCTGTTGGAAATTTGCTGAAGCATCATACTTAGATTGGTAAAACACAGGTGATTTTCGGGTTCTTCCATCAAAATAACATTTAGCCCATTGCTCCGGTCTAACGCAATTTGAGTCTTAATTAAACTCTCCATCCCACTCCCGCGGTTCTCAAGTGCAATGGATTCTTCGTAGACAGACAAAACTGTTTCCAGAACTATTTTTTTGCTATCTATTCCAAATCGTCTATTTTCTGAAACTGGTTCCAAATCGACCTCGTCCAGCGCCTGCTGTACTTTATCTCTAAAAGTATTTTTAGCTCTCATCCGAGTTGCCTCGTCGTATTTGTTATTAAATAGAGATCGATTATAGTAATTAAATGAGGGCGCTGCTGCGCTACTTGTAGTGTCAATAGACAAAAATTGCAGTGGGCGCTTGATTGGCTGATAAGGTAAATTAGCAAAAGTGTTCCACGTTAACATATAGTATTCATATGGAATTTTACCCTGAGCAATTTCTCCTTCTAACCCAGCACCTAATTCCTCATCGAACTTACATTCAAAACGAATTCCATATCGTTCTTCTTGGCCTTGTCGCTCTCCATAAATTTGTCCGAAAAAATACTGAGCGTTTTTTCGCTTTGGATCAAGGACAAATTCCACTTCAATAACGATAAATGGAAGCGTTTTTATGCTCGGAGTCTGCCGAAACTCTTCGACCATTTGTTTATTTAGAAGATCTCCGATAATTGATTTATCTGTATTGCGATACTGTTGATTTAGCACTGTTTTAATTGCATCCAAAATGGTACTTTTTCCTGCCTCATTTTCCCCCACTAGAATATTCATGTGTTCATTGAATTCCACATGGAGAGAATAGAATTTTTTAAACCCTTGTATATCCATAGACTTAATGTAATTCAACAGGCTCACCTCTTTTTTGATATATTTTAAGTATACTACAATTCTAAAACAATCTCCACCAGAACAGCCATAATTTCTTATAAATTGTTCAAGAAGATTTCAACCTATTATTAAAATCCTCGAAAATTGTCGAATCAGAATTTACAGTTTATCAAATCAGTAGCTTCTCCTGGATGGTTTTCTACATGGATCCTGTAATCGACAGAGTCTGTAACTGCTATTTAATTACCCATGTACTACTTCAGGAGAATCTGCCCGGGAAACGGCAGAAAAGTGGTACAAAAAACATAGGTCTGTATTGGAAACCGCCCCCAATACTGGTCTTTTTTCTTAACCTCCACTGATTAGCAGTCGATTCACTGCCAGCATACCACACATTCTGAATTCAACCACAAATTCTGACGGCGTATAAAAATCGGCGTGGCTCCAAGCAGGGGCCACGCCGTTACTTTTTATTCTCTGTCAGTATGAATTACACTTGAATTCTGAATGCTTACTTTGCCGATCTTATATTTACTGTACCGTAAAGGGGCCTCGGTAGATTTGACAATCATGAAGATTCTGTGAGAGATTTATCCTCGCCACTTCACTAAATTTCCACCCTCCATTTTGTAAACAACATCGCATAGCTCATCAATATCATCCAAATGGTGACTTACAAGAATAATCGTTTTTCCTGCTCTGCGCTGGTTACAAAGCAATTCTTTCACATCATTCACACCCTGGGTGTCCAGTCCATTCATCGGCTCATCCAGCAACAGTATATCAGGATCCTCCATAATCGCCTGGGCAATTCCTAAGCGCTGCCGCATTCCAAGCGAGTACTTTCCGACGTGTTTGCGACTGTCGGGATCCAGTCCGACCGTTTGAATTGCCTGACGAATTGTGTCATCACTGATTTGATTTTTTAGTCTTGCAAGATATTTCAGATTAGAAAAACCGCTGATATTCGGCAAAAATCCCGGAACCTCAATAATCGCCCCAAGAGAATCCGGAATATCGATCTCTTTGCCGACTTGCTTTCCCTTTACGGAAAGGCTCCCCTCCGTCAATCGGCACAAGCCGCAAATGCTTTTCAGCAGCATGGTCTTACCCGAGCCATTACGGCCGATCAGTCCGTAAATCGTCCCAGAAGAAAAGGAGGCTGTTATGTTCCGAAAAATCCATACACCGTTAATACACTTCCCGGCATTTTCAATTTCAATCATTCCCATTCTGATCCTCCTCGTAGATTATGTAGATAAGATAACACACGGCGGCTGATATTAAGCTTGCCGCAGACATAAACGGCAAACCGCCATACTCACCGCAGAATACAGCTAACGACAGCATCCCCCAGGTACTGGGAAGGTAAGGGAGCCACTGAGAGAAGTGCAGCCCAATTAAACAGCTGCCGCTAATTAACGCAATTGGAACGCAACCCGACCAGGTTGCTTTTTGGCTCCATGCATAGCTAACAAGGCCAACTGCACTCCACAACAGCAGATTAGGGAAAAGCAATTGAAAGGATTCCAATCCTTTCCTGCATCCCAGCCGCCAAACAGCAACGCCGAAGATACATACCGCCCAGACCACAACACAGGTCATACATACGCCGACTACTCGCAGTCGCAAATGTAATTTTTTTACTCTCAGACTGGAGAACAACTCTATCCGACGGTTTCTTTCCAGTATCACACCGTTTGCTAATAATGGGATACTGCACAACGCCGTCCATTTTCCTACTTGAGTCAAATCTATTTCTCCCGCCACCTCAGCCGGAGGAATGCCTTCAAAAATAGCCTCCTGCCTCAACGGAAAAGAAAATGCTATTGCAAGCGCCAAACAAATCAATAGCCATTTTGGCAGACACAGGAGATATCTGAGCATTTTATCACATCCTCCTCACCCCATGGGCGAATTACGAGGTAATTTTTCAAAGAAACGGTTCTATACGGTGCGCTGTTCGTTTACAGATTTGCATAACAATCCAAATCGGGACAAACAAGAGAACGAAACAATATATAGCCGGCATACCCATACTTGGCACATAGTGGAACCCTGGTATCACGCAGCAAAGCAGGGAGTGTTTCGCCTGCATTCCAAAATCGCTGTTGGCATAAATCAGATACCCCATAAAGTGCAACACACTTCCTACAACCCAGCCATAATTCCGGCGTGTGTTCATATTTACACAGAGGATTGTCAATCCGATCATCCCCAGATAAAGGCTTTGGAAGAAAATACCCTCCACGGCCGCTGCAGAGGGGCTTATGGCCTGAAGCATTTCCGGAGCATCAAAGCCAAGATGAAAGTTGGTTGCCGCAGCGCTTGGGTTTATGAAGGACAAAATTTCCATGGTATCGCTCCAGCCACCCAGAAAATACACACCGCAACCAAAGCTGGCCACAACTGCTGTGGAAAGAAGCAGCATGGTGAAATACAGGAAGCTTACCAAGAAGATGTAACAAATTTGACTGCTCACCCATTTCTTTCGCCCTATCTGTAGCATTTCACCTTGACTTAAAGGGGTAAGAAACGGAGCATCAGATAGCAGCAGCAAACCGCCCAACATCACCCCGCCGAACATTTTCGGCTCCGATGTGATATACACATAAGGCTCGCAAACCTGAAGCATATTCCGCAGCTGATTGCTATAACTCAGAAGTCTCTCTTCAAAGTAAATGGCCAGTGTGATTCCCACAAGAAACGCAGCAAGCACATGCAGATTATTCAGCCATGACAGGAATTTATTTGCAAGCGACATCCTAAGCCATCTCATACGATCACCTTTTTTCTGATTCGAAAATACGAAAAAGCGCCGCAAATTCCGCAAATAGTAAGCTGAATGAAAACCACGTGGAATACGGACGGCGCATAATCTCCCCGCAAAAGCTTAACCGGGTTCCAGTTTGGTTTCAGCAGGAACCATCCCGCCTGATAGATCACAAACGGAGCGACATATGTAATATACCGATTAACCACCAGAGTCGATATTGCCAGACCAACCATAGCCCATACGCACCCAAACAGGAATCCAAACAGCACCCGGCACCCCATTACGCCTAAGCCATGAAACCGAAAAAGCAAATTCATACGGTACCAAAGGCTGTTCCCTTCAATGAAAAAACGAACACTTTCGAAGGTATCCGGTTCGCTAGCCAGAACGAAGCATGTGCTTAGTGTTATCAACACGATCAAGCTCATTGTGATCCCACCAGACAGAGCAACGGATGTACAGCGTCCAAGGGCGTAACGCCTGACGCCAATCCTTTGAACGATGGGCATGGCTATGCCAGAATTATAATCCTCACAAAAGCTGTCCGCAAAGGGAAGTACGCAGAAAATTGCCGCAAACGGGGAATAATCGCTTAGACCAAAGGGCAAGGTTTGTAGTGTCAAAAATGTTCCAGTCCCGCCGCCAGAAATGGTTTCTATCAGCGGACGTAACAGGATTGCCAAGGAAATGAAAATCGAAATATATATTTTGGGACTGGCGAAAATACGTTTTAAGTCAACGCGGAGCAGATGGTATTTACACATACAAAAACCTCAATTGTATATCAGTAAATGCAGTTTTCCGTTTTCAAAGTCGTAGAAGCAGGTATATTGCCGCTCATGGCTTGATTTCTCTGCAGAGTCGCAACATTCAAATGCCCAGCCGGGAATCAGCGTGCATGTTTCGTCCTCTGTAGTACCCTGCAAATAGTAGGCGGCGCAAATCCCCGTAACATATACCGATTCTCCAATCGCATAAATTGGGAAATCCTCTACTAGTTTTTCAACAGCGCGATCCAGCGAAAGTGCCCGCACTATATCTGTTTTTCCTGTCTCCTTCAGGAGCAAGTTTCCCTGAAAGGCAAACAGTCCCTCAGCGGACATCCAGGCACTAATTTTCGCACTTTGCACGTGCTCGTTTCTGCCAGGGGTATATTGGTCAAACACTGGAATGTCATTGTACAGCGGCTGAAGCTCCACACAATATGCACCGGAGTCCCCCTCTCTTTCCGCATTAAAGGCAACAATATTCCAGGGGGAATAGGTAAAGCAGGAGTACTGCGCCAAAATTTGGGAGACTTCTTTTGCCGCTTCTTCTGCCGAAATGCTCACTAGCGGCGGGCACTCCCGGGTGATGTAATGAGGGACAAACCAAGATATTTCTTCTTTCTCCATCATATCACTGTTTATATCATTTGCTTCATTCAAATAGTCGACTTTTATGTTATCCGAATCTATACTGAGCCTTTCATGAAAAGCTCCTTCCTCTTCCGTCTGCCATACGGTTTGAAACTCGGAGCTTACCGATTTTGTCCCAGGCGCCTTCGACAAAATCCAGTCCTCAGCAAGCTGATTCCATTTCTCAGTATTCGCACCCAACTTAATATTTGCCATTGTATGTAAATCAGGGAGCACGACCTCTGCGTCTATCTGAAGGCTTCTCCCGTCTATTTTCTCGCTTTTAACAACAGAAACAATCTGCGCTTCTTTGGAATCTGCTTTGTTTTGCTCGAATTCCAATGTCGTATCCGTGGATATCAAAGGCACGGTTTCTTCCGTCGGCTTGTGTAGTGCGCAGGCTGACAGGCAAGCAATTATCTGAATCGCCGCCAGTAAAAGGGCTGCTTTTCTGTGCATATTGTACTCCTTTGAAGTACAGGAGCAGACTCAAGATCTGCCCCTGTACGGTTAAAATATGTTACGTGAAGTCGGAATTAAATGCACCTTCAAATGTATACTTTCCGATGGCAGAGTCATCATCCAAGCGGGCTGCCAATGTATGGTCTGTGCCTTTTCCTCCGTATCCACTTTTATATTCCGGATGAATGGTGTAATTTCCGTTGAGCCAAAAGGTGCGCTTTGTGACATCCGTGTATCCGGACGGTGTAATGTCAACCGGGTTGCTTCCGTTTCCCTTGTATACCACACGAAAGCCCCACCCATTGGTAGTGCTATCGCACTCTACACTAGTCCCCTTAATAGTTGCTTCTTGACCGTTATATTCCTTTGTGTTGCTTGCTCCAGTATAGACACTAAAGGTTCTCTCAGTTTTTTCCCATTTAATATAAGTAAATGGGAAATCTTTTGCACAAGCAGGAATTGCCATGGAGGCAACCATAGCAGTAAGCAACGCCATACTAGATAGGCATCTTGTAATACGAGAACTTCGCATATTATCATCCTTTCATTTGCAAGTATCGTTTTTCTGTCAACTTTTGTCCTTTACCGCTGACAGCCTACGATAAGTTTTCACAGACCTCCAGATGCGCGCCATTCCAGAAATCTAGGACTCATATGAACCGCTGATCAGACATTTCATACCATTTCTTGATAGCTTAGAATACTGTTCTACTCGCCACTCTCCCTTTCCAGAATGTATTTCACCTCAAAAATAGGAAAAAACTGCCTTACCATTTCGAGAGCCGAGCCCAGATATTCTTCTGCCCGCGTAGGTCACAGAACGCCATGTTATTCTCTTTCCACATTTATATTGCAGCATGGACATACCGAATAGCTGGTGGATTGGTTGCCCTTCCGGTATGCCCGACACTTGGTGACCTGCCGAGGGATTCGATAGGACACAGCACCTAATACCATCCTGCGCCGACCTGCTTCCCTTAGCTATGACATTTTGCAGTACTTCCACAAATCCGTGTACATTTTCGCAAATTGAAGCGAGCATTAGCAGATATTTTGTGTGTCTACAAGAAAGTATGTAGAAGCAAGCACTTCGTCTCTCATATCTGCTCTCGCAGTTCTTCAGGCACATCCGGTTGGTAAAGCATAAACCCGCAGGTACTGCTTACACTTGAAACCGCCAGGAGCATAGCGACACTTGCCAGCAGAGTACCCAACTTTACCTTAGTCCGATTAACCATTGTTCTCATAGAGCTTCCTTCTTCCTCGTTTATTTATCACAGCCAGCAGCATTGAAAGTCCTGCCATACTGCTGCCCGCAACATACATACCGCCCCATTGACTTTTGGGAGTAAACAGAAAAACCAGCACAATACTTCCAAACAGATTGGCTAAGCCGAGAAACAAGCTGTTCCGGCGATTCATCCACCTTTGGCATTCCTTTAGCGGTTTATTGGGCGCAACTACCGGTGAAAATAAAAAAATGATAACAAGATTTACCAGACAAGCAATCAGCCATTCTCTCACCGTAATCGTATACAATCTCTCTACTAGCAGGACGAGGGCATAGAGCAATGAAAATGTGAAAATACAGTGAAAATGTGTTCTTGCATGGTATCCACCCCCTGATAACCGTAGCGGTATAAAACCTACCAGATACGGTATCCATAGAAATGGTTTTCCATAGACTGCGGAAATGATAATCAATGCCACAACTCCAGCTAATGAGGAAAACAACAGTTCCAAACCATACGCATAAATGCGGATTTTCTTGGCCTCAATTATACTTTGCTCTGACATTTTCTCAGCCGTTTTCATTGCTATTTTCTGAATCATTTGCTTTCTCCCACATCTTGTTATGTCAAATGTAATTCATTGAGAGCGACATTTCAAGGGATCTGGCATGAACGACAGTTCAGACAGCACAAACAACAAAGCACCACCTTGAATGGGCTTCTGATATCTGTTAAAATAAATTTCAGATACGATCCATTTTAAGGTGGTGTTTTTATGGAACATCTTCGATTGGGAATTTGTGATGATGATACACAAGACTTGGCCCAAATTTTGGAAATGGTGAAGCAGTATGATGAAAGTAATCAGCTTCAAATTTCCACCTTTCTCCATGCCAAGGATTTACTGTGTGCAGCAAAGGCATCTAACTTCGATATTACAATTTTGGATATCGAGATGGAACCTCCAACGGGGTTTGACATTGCAAAAGAATTGATTGCAATGCCCAATCCTCCCATTGTAATATTTGCTACGAAAAGTAATGCTTATACACTGAAAGGTTATGGGATTGCAATACGTTATCTTCAAAAACCTATTGATCCCGAGGATTTTTTTGAGGCAATGGATGCCGCCATTGCTGATGCAACCGCACATCGGTTCACATTTCAAGTGGATACTGCTCTCGTTTCACTACATTTGCGAGAAATCCAGTATATTGAAACATTCGGGCATTATGCTGTCGTTCATACATCAGAAGCTGCGTATCGTTTTCGCAGCACTCTGAAAGAGGTGGTGTCTCGCCTGCCCAAAGGGTATTTCGCATCTCCTCACAAGAGTTATGTTGTGAACCTGGAACACATTCGTTCTGCAACCGCATCGAAAATTATGCTGGATTGTGGAGCGGTAATTCCCATAGGTCGAAAACGGATGCAAGAATTTAATGACGCACTGTATCGCTTTCTTGGGAGGTAGTCATGTATATTCTTGCAGAACTTACGGGAGTCGTTGCAGAAATGCTCCTTGCCCATATATATCTCAATGGTTTTTTCACCCAAAGATTGCACCCTCGGTGGGCAATGTTGGCTGCCTATATTATGAGTGGGGGCATTCTTGCAATATTGTCTTTCGTGCCTGATGCCTCTTTTCTTCGGTTGGCTTTCTATGTGGCTTCACTTGGACTGGTTGTGTATTCTTTTTTCAACGCAAGCATCCTTCAGGCGGTATATGCTAGTATCAGTTACTGTTGCCTATATGTGTTAAATGAGATGCTGATTTTTGGTTTGTTTTCCTTATTCCACATTGATGCGCAGACAATCATGTCTTATGGTCATTCTCGTGCCACTTCTATAATTATTTCGCATATGCTGCTATGGTTTTGCGTGTTGATCGTTCTGGCAATTACGAAGCGCAAGAGAACAGCGATTACCTTACCATTTCTGCTCACCTTAACTCCGGGATATATTGCTGGAATATTTTTAGGTGTGTCTTTCTGCAAGCAGGTTCTATCTGGAGACGACCGAATGTCTATACCGGTACTGATTTCTGCCATTGGGCTATTATATCTGAATATTTTGATTGTTCTTTATGCTGAAAAGGCAAAAACCGCATCGGATGAACGGTTACAGGCAGAGCTTGCAGAGCATCATTACGCAATGCAGGAGCAATATTATGAACAGCTTCGTACAGAGCAGGAAGAAACCCGAGCCATGTTCCATGACATCAATAAATACATGCAGGCAATGCGCACCCTGGCAGCAGAAGCAAATGCCGCAGAAGTAAACCATATGATGGATGAAACACAGGAACTCTTTCAAAGCCTTACCACAGTAGTCGATGTAGGAAACAGCGTAGTAAGCTCTATTTTAAATGAGTACCGAGAAATTGCAGAGGATGCCGATATTCCCTTTAACTTTGATGTCAGTGTCCCCCAAAGCCTGGGGATTACTGCAGTAGATCTTTACGTTTTACTTGGAAACACTTTAGATAATGCCATAGAAGCCTGCTGCTCGCTTCCACGTGAACAGCGTTATATCCATCTGCAAATGCGTACGCATGGGGATATGCTCTACTACCATCTTGAAAACCCCTATTCACCGGATTATCCTAAGAAATCCAAGGGAAAGAATCATGGTTACGGCCTGAAGAATATTCAAAAATGCGTAGATAAGTACCATGGTCATTTAAGCACTACCCAGAAAAACAACATCTTTACTCTTTCCCTCAGACTAAATGGCTGTGTCGTTTTAGACTGCAAACTGGATCATTAAAACCAAAGCAGAGGTCGGTGTCGAGACTCATTTCCAACATTAACCTCTGTTTTCTTATGTATCAATATTTGCTTCACAGCAAGCATATCGCATATTTTGAGCTGCAGCCTTTAGATTTTCCCGCCTGCTATATCATGGTTTTATCCACAACCAGTTAAAATTTTCAGTTTTTAACCACATATATTATATTCCTGTTATAATAATTTTAATTATCTGATCTCTTTGTCACCCAGATCAGCACAATAATTTTCGCAAGGAGGCGATGTGTATGGATCCCATTTATCAGGGTTTCTGCGATATTTTTTATATAACCAATACACTTCAGAAGGTCCTGAAAAAGGTCATGAAGAAGGGTGTAGATCAGCCCTATATGTATGATCAGCTCTTTACATACTGGGCTGATACCCACAATTTTAAATATCGCAGCAAGGCAAGCCTCAGCGTGTATTTCGCCGGAACCGAGATCATTCCAAAGATCCCGGCATTTTACGCAAAACCGGAAAACTTTCTGGAACTGTGCAAGGATATACAGAATAATATTCTTGTGAGGCTGCCCAATCACTCTCAGATAGTACAGGAGATTTTTGAAGCTCTGGATGCAGATGACCACCTCATTGACGAAAAATGCAGCCAGTATTTCGAACTCAGAGAGCGCTATTTTCCTAATGACCAGCAATTCGCTCTGCCGGCTCTGGAAAAAGATGCACTTCTGAACTGGGAAGCACATCTTCTAGCAGAGATTCTTCTGCTGGTAATTACAGATCCCATATTTCTGAGAAAAGGGGCAAAAGATCACACGCCAATTCTGAGAAAGGATTATCAAAGCAAAGCTGCAGAATGGCATAATATTGTTCCTGACCCATATCTCCCATTTTATGGGAGAGTGCAGGAATTGACTGAATTGGACCGACTTTTTCAAGTACACAAGCATATTTTCCTCACCGGAGTCCCGGGACTAGGAAAAAGTGAACTTGCCAAAAACTACGTTACCCATTACCGCAAGCACCGCTTCCAAACATTTTATCTTTTCTATACCGGCAACCTAAAATCAGACATTATTCATATGTTAAACTCTTCCAGGCTCTCCCTGGTCCCGGTATCTCCTACTGCACCTACCCAGTTAGCTTTGATTTTTGAAAAAATAGATGTCACTCCAGAGGATCTTTGGGAAAGATGTATGGATTTTCTCCGCAGTCTGTCTCCAGACGATCTTATTGTCATCGATAACTTAGATGCTCTTCCGGAAGGAACTACAACTTCTGATATGAGCATTCCCCAAAATTCCACCTTCTGCAAAGAGCCTCTCATTGCTGCACTTCTGGCACTCCGCTGCCGTCTTCTCATCAGTACCCGCTGTGATTATCAGCAGTTGCAGCTGAGCTTTCCTTATCATTGCATGGAAGTCCAAAAGCTGGACATGACAACTCTGATGCAGTTATTCAGCTATTATTATCCCGAGGCTGTAGACCAGGCCAGTATCTCCCAAGGCATTATCGAGGCTGTCTTCTGCAATACCCTGCTGGTAAAAATGACCGCCAAACTGCTGCATGAAAGCTTTTGGACTCCGGATCAGGTCTTGAAGGAATTCAAGAATAATCTGGCCAATACTGGAATTCGAGATACCGTCACCTGTGAAATTGACGGTCAGCTGTATTCGCAGACTATTTCCTCCCACATTGACACTCTTCTGATGCTGTCTCGGTTGACAGACGCACACATGAAGATTCTGAGATATATGTGCCTCATGCCCTCTTCTGGTATCTCATGGGAAGTTTTCCGCACCATGGCAGGATTGAAAGATTCCAAAGATCTACAGAGGCTTATCTACATGGGCTTTATCCAGAGAAATCATAAAAACTGTCTTTCCATGCATTCTCTGCTGAAAGAAATTCTTCTGCATAAAACCAAGCCTACATATTCTAACTGTTCTGTGCTTCTGAAAAATCTGAATCAGGTCTGTGTGAAACGGGTGGGATACAAAGATTCTCTCTTAGACGAAGTTTCCGAAATCCTGGAAAGTCTTGTCCCTCGCCTGGATACGGACTTCAGACGCAAAACCAATCTGAGAGGCTACTTCCATTTTATTCAGGATGCCATTCCTTTTCAGTATTCCTACGGAAAGATGGAAAGTGCCAGGATCCTTCTGGACAGGCTGGAGGCTTTGCTGAAGCTGCCTGATTACAATCTCCCCCTGGATCGGATGATTCTCAATGCCACAAGGATCTTAATTGAAGAAAACCACAAAGAGGACTTCGATCAGAAATTTGAGCGGATACTCTCTATAATGGGAGCATCCCCGCTGATTATGATCGACTATCACTTCATGGGAACGCTTCTCCATTCTATGATCTACTGTGTTACCAAGAAAAAGGGGGAAAAAATGTATGCCATTCTCGATAATGTTTTAAGAACCGTCAGCTGCCATACCTCCTCCAAGTTGGTTCGGCTCTTCTGCTATCCCGTCAGTATCTATATCGGACGGAAAGAGCTTTCCAAATACCTTCTCCAGCTCCCTGCTCATGAAGAAGCGGACTGCAGCATTGAACAGATGAATGCAGAAATTGAAACGCTCCTTCTGGAGGCCCCTTCTGAAGAGCCGACATGATGAATTTGTGAATACTCTGTAAACATTCCGGTAAATTTTTCCGGGTTCTCTCTGTAATATCTCCCTTATTTATCTCAAAACTTCATCCTGTGCCGCAGGAATTGAACGAATGTCAATTCCTGCGGCACTTTTTATATTCAGATTATCGTATTTCCATCTTAATTAAATCATATATTCCCCCATAAATTCTATAAAATTTCAAATATTTTGCGCTAATTTCAGCAGTCATTTTCACATCTATTCCAGCACAAAAAGTTCGCGAACCTGCCGGAACGACTTTTCCCGGAAAGATTCCTATAATGATTCTGCAATTGCAAACAACTACCAATGACCGCGGTCATCCTTTAAGGAGGATGATTTAAATGGACGAAAACAACACGATGCTCCAGGAGGAAGTCCAGGCCGAACTTTCCTTAGACATCCCACTGGATATAGCGGATCTGAATGATCCCGGTTATATCCGCACCATCACCCAGAACGAGCTTCTGGATAAGGTAATCATCGAGGAGCCTCCCGTGATTGATGGCTTCCTGATGAGCGGTATCAGCCTGCTGGCAGGCGCTCCCAAGGTGGGCAAGAGCTTCCTGGTACTGCAGATTGCCTACCATGTCAGCACCGGAAAGCCTATGTGGGGCATGACAGTCCGCCAGTCCGATGTGCTTTACCTGGCACTGGAGGACACGGAAGGCCGTCTGCAGCGCAGATCTGCCCGGATGTTCGGAGAGATTGGTTCTGACCATCTCCACTTCGCCGTAACTGCCAAAACCATAAGCAGCGGTCTTCTGGATCAGCTGGCCTATTTTCTCCGAAAGCATCCCAACACAGGGCTGTTCATCATCGACACCATGCAGTTCAGCCGGGAGGATGCCCAGAGTGGAAACCTCTATGTTGCCGACACTGCCTTCATGAAAACCATTCAGGAGTTCAGAAAGCAGCACAATGTCAACATTCTTCTGGTTCATCACACCCGCAAGGGCATGGAGGGCAACGACAGCTTTGACAAAGTGAATGGCAGCAACGGAAACACCGGCGGTGCTGACACCTCCATTCTCATGGTCAAGGAGAAGCGAACCGATACCCGGGCCTGTCTCAAGTGTACCGGCAGAGATATTCAGGATCAGATCATCTGGGTAACCAGGAATGAAGAAAACCTGACCTGGGAGCTTGAAAGCCGGGAGACCTCACTGCCTGACGATCCTCCCGATCCTCTTCTGGAAGCAGTCCGCTGTTTTCTCACCGGCTCCGGAAATCACTGGGAGGGCAGCTCTACAGAGCTTGCGACCGTTCTGAAAATTCAAATGGCCCCCAGTGCTCTCAGCCGGAAACTCAATATCCGAGCCAGTATTCTTCGGAATGATTACCACATTCAATATAAAAATGTCCACACCCGTGATGGAAGTCTCCTTACCTTGCATATGGAGCCGCAGGAAAGTGACGACTGTGACGGCGTGACGGCAGAAAAGGGGGAGACCCCATGCTGAAAATACCGTCACAGCGTCACTCCCGTCACAGGCTGCCACCCCGTTTTATGAGAAAGGAGATCCACTATGGGATTCTGGAATAAAGGAAATAAAAAAGAACCGGAGAAAAAGCCTCTGCCTCCCCTGCCTCTGTGGGATCAGGCAAAGCTGATTACTCCAGAAGAAGCACACAAAGCAGATTTGGCTCTGGGCTGGTACATCTATCAGGAAGATCAACTCTGGTACGGCATGATGCCGAAAGGAGATCAGACCGGCCATATCTTCAGCACACCGGAGCACACTCCCAAAGATCTGGAAAACTGGCTGGGAATTCCTGTTCCGGAAATTGCTCAGGAGAAGAAAGAACCCCCTCTGGTGAGAGAACTCCCCTCAGAAGAAACGAAGCCGATCACCAGTATCCGGGAACGCCTTCTTCAGCGGTCGGCCCAGGAAACTGCACCCCAGAAGGAAGAGCCTCTGCGAAAGCGAAACCACAGGCTCTATGTACGAATGTCTGACGAGGAATACAAAGCGCTTACAGAGGCACTGAGGAACTCCGGTATGTCCCAGCAGACCTACATTCTGGAATCTATCAAGTGTTATGGTAACCAAACGTTTCAGGCTCAGATGCTTCAGGAGATCAGTACGCTCTCACTGAACCTCAGCACAGAAATTCAGCTACTGCGGAATGTTCTGAAAAATTCTCCGGACTGGAAGGTGGAGGATTCCTACGGCTGGAATGAACTTCTCTATGTCATCAAAGACCGGGAAGAAATGAAACGAGAATTCAGGAAAATTATGGAGGGCAGTCATGGCCATCGTTAAACACACCACTTCTAAAAATATGTCCTACGGCGATGCCCTGGATTATTTCTCTTACAAGCACAAGGAGGAACACGGGCTCTACGAGCCTGTACTGGATCAAGACGGTCTGATGCAGGAGCGTGAGAACTATGCCATTGCCTGTCTGGATCCTCATGGCCGGGAAGCACCACCGGAAAACTGGTGGGCTGCCTGTATGCAGACCAATCTGGCCTTCGGAAAAAATCAGGAAAAGAAAGACCGGAAGCAGCATCAATATATTATTTCCCATCCCGAAGAGGACCGACCTCTCATGACCATGGAGGATCTTCTGGAGGAAGGCAAGGCCTTCGTCCGAGAAAATCTGCCCGGCTATGATGCCCTGATTGCCGTCCACCGGGACACGGAAAATGATCATATTCACATCGCAATCAATTCCGTCCGGGCTGTAGAAAGAGCCCCTCAGCCTTGGATGATGAAAAATGAGGACGGCAACATCCGCAAGTCCGAAACCTGTGCCGGCGGCAAACACCAGGACAGTCCTGAGTTCCGGAAGCACTACAACGACTGGCTGCTGACTTACACCAAAGACCATGGGCTCATGGAGAAGGATAACAATGCCATTGCGGCGCAGCACAAGCAGGACCGATACGAACAGCGTAATCAGGAGCTGGCTGAGGCCATCCGGGAAGCTGCAAAAACCAGTGTTTCCTTCCCTTCCCTGGTTCAGCAGCTGGAGCAGGAAAAGATCTTCCTGCTTCGCAAAGGCAAGGACTTCTGTGTCCTGGGGCCTAAGAACCGGAACGCCGTCCGGCTGGAAACTCTGGGAATCCAGGCAGAGGAAATGCCCATTCTACAGAAGGAACAGGAGACTCCGACACCTGTTATGCAGGCGCAGTCCAAGGACTTTCTCATTGAAAAGAGGAAATATATCGAATGGATTCAGAACCGCCGGGAGAAAAACAATCGCCGGGCAGAAGATACTCTGGCTGATGCCGCTGCACTGATTACCTCCAAGGCCCACAGCAAGGAAGAATTTCAGGAACTGCGCGTCCTTGCCAGACAGACAATCTATCTGGAACGGGATCTGCAGACAGAGCTGGATAAAGTAGATTCTCTTCTGGCCCGCTGGCAGAAATATCATGAGCCGAACATTTCCCCGGAGGAACGCCGCAGTCAGGATCGATTCCTCCGCTGGTGCGGCTGCAATCCCGATTCTCAAGAGGAGCTGCAGCAGCTCCATACAGAGCAGGAAGTGATCTCCCTGCAGATGAAGCAGATCTCCTGTATCCAGGAAGCTCTGAAGGAAACCACAGATCAGTGGCGTACTTACAATGAACCCATTCTCACCATTGCAGAAACCATCGCCCGTCGAGATCAGATCAGCCAGAAGCTCTCCATCATCCGGGCCAATCGGAAGAAGCTGGGCCAGATTGCCTACAACTGCCAGAAGGCAGCAGACCGCCGGATCTACAAGCAGCCCTACCTGGAGAAAGCTGTTCATTTCCGGAAGCTATGGCACGACAAGCTCTTACAGGAAGAAGCTGTCAAAGACCAGCTGAGGCAGGCAAAAAGACAAGTCAGGCTAGCCAGAGGCCGTGGGGAACGGGGGTAATAACCCCCGGCCTGCGGAGCACAAGTCCTCTTGGGCGTCCAACGGACGCCCACAGAGGGAACTTGTTCTTCTCTGCATATGCACTGTGTACAGCCACGCCCCCGCTTTTCCCTGAAAGATACCTTACTGAAAGGAGATTGAGAACAAAATGAAGCAGCTGGAAAAAATCATGCAGATTTCCCCTGATGACCGCACTTCCATGAAGATGGATGTGAACGGTTATCCGGTAATTCTGCGTTTCTCAAACACCTCCTCCCCGGACATTTATAATAAAGTCAGGAGCCTTTTATTGGCGAATTTCACTATGGATAATTCCTCTGTGGTGTGTGATAATACTTCCGGGCAGGAGCCCAATTGTACCTTGAAAATTGAAGATGCAAATAAAAAACACCTCACTTGATGCAAAGAAAGTGAGGATGCTATATGAACGAAGTAAAAAATCGAGTCTGCTGCCTCTACCGTGTATCCACGGATAAGCAGGTAGACCACAACAGTAATAACGAAGCTGACATTCCCATGCAGCGCAAGGCCTGTCATCGCTTTGCAGAAAAGATGGGATGGCAGATTGTACATGAGGAACAGGAAGAAGGTGTGTCCGGCCATAAGGTCCGGGCCGCCTCCCGTGACAAGCTTCAGGCCATTAAGGAGGAAGCTTTAAACGGGAAATTTGATATTCTCCTTGTGTTCATGTTTGACAGAATCGGCAGAATTGCAGACGAAACTCCCTTTGTGGTAGAGTGGTTCGTGCGCAACGGTATCCGTGTGTGGAGTACACAGGAAGGAGAACAGCGGTTTGACAATCACACCGACAAACTGCTGAACTATATCCGATTCTGGCAGGCCGACGGCGAAAGTGAGAAAACCGCCATCCGTACCCGGACCCGTCTGGGACAGATCGTAGAGGAAGGCCACTTCAAGGGCGGTGTCGCCCCCTATGGGTATGAGCTGGTCAAGAGCGGACGCTTCAATAAAAAGAAGCATGAGCTCTATGATCTGCAGGTGATCCCTGAAGAAGCCGCAGTTGTAAAAATCATCTTCCACAAATATGCGGCAGAGGGTTACGGTGCTCAGAGGATCGCTACATACCTTAATAATATGGGGTACCGGGCAAGAACCGGTAAAATGTGGCACCACGCCTCTATCCGGGGCATGATTACTAATCTGACCTACACCGGCGTTCTGAGAAGCGGTGACAGCCGCTCCCAGGTGATTCCGGAGCTGCAAATCATCTCCCCAGAGGAGTTTGAACTGGCTCAGGAGATCCGTCAGTCCAGGGCCAACAGCGCCGAAGAGAAAAGGACTGTCCCACTCAATACCAGGGGAGAATCTCTTCTCTCGGGTAATATTTTCTGTGCCCACTGCGGTTCCCGGCTTTCCCTGACTACCTCCGGGAAATATCGGAAGCGCAGCGACGGCAGCTACGACACCACGCCCCGTATCCGGTATGTCTGCTATGGCAAGACCAGAAAGCAGACAGACTGCGACGGCCAGACCGGCTACACCATGCACATTCTGGACGGGATCGTGGATAAGGTTGTCCGGCAGGTCTTCAATCGGGTTCGGGGAATTTCCCGCCAGGAGCTGATGGGTGAAAAATTCCGGAAGGTCCAGGAAGAACGAAAGCTGCACCTCTCAGAGGTAACTGCTTCCCTGCAAAAGGCAGAAGCCAATCTGAATCTTCTGAAAGCTGAAGTCCTGAGCAGTATTAAAGGGGAAAGTGCTTTCTCAAAGGAAATGCTGGCTGAAATGATCGAGAGCAGCGAAAAAGAATGCGCCGCCCTGGAAAAATCCAGACAGGCAGCGCAGGAATCCATCGATAACGGCCAGGAACTCATGGTCTCCATCAGCTCTCAGTATGAAAAACTGGTCTCCTGGGCAGAGCTTTATGACACTGCCAGCATGGAAGCCAAGAAAATGATCGTAAATCAGCTGATTAAGCGTGTAGATGTGGGAAGAAATTATCAGGTAACTATTACTTTTAATTTCAGTTACGAGCAATTTATGCAGGGTCTGGACCTGGATCTATCCGCCTGAAAGCTTTTGTCCCTACAAAAAATAAAAATTTATCCCCCATAGGATGCTGCAATCATTAAAATATGCACCTATGGGGGGTATAGCTTGCTTGGGGTCATAATTGTTTAAAGTGCCATTTTCATCATTATCCTACCACAATTCAACGATTTATGGTATGCAGGTGCTTGAATGGCCTGCAAAGAAAAACAGTCATTTTCTTTCGAAAATGACTGTTTTCATGGTGCTCAGTGCACTTTTTTGGTGGAGATAAGCGGGATCGAACCGCTGACCTCTTGAATGCCATTCAAGCGCTCTCCCAGCTGAGCTATACCCCCAAATAGAGTATGCAACTGAGACCATTTTGATAAACTAGTTAATTAACTTCGGGGTGTGTAACCGTGAGCTTCTCCCAGCTGAGCTATACCCCCATATGAAGTTACGTCTTTAGAAGACTTTTGTATTATACCACAGCTTTCAAATTTGTCAAGGATTATTTTATCTTTCCCCGGCAAAAATTATCATAAAATTTTCTTTTGGCCTATTTCTGTTGATTTAGGTCATTCTATTGGATAATCCCGTCAATAAATGTGGAAATAAGTCCGGTTTTTCGGAATATATACGCAAATATCAACTGTACAGCCTCTTTCTTTTTAACGGCAAATCCGTTATAATGTAGTATATATAGCTTTGAAAGCTGCGTTAATTCACATTTTGAGGAGGTCTTCCAATGTCTGCAACCACACTTCTGCTTTCCCGTGAGGACAAGCAGGTTCTGGATTCCGGTTTTTCCGCTATTTTTAATGGTACCCCTGAGTATTATTTCTCTGCCCCCGGCAGAACGGAAATCGGCGGCAATCACACCGATCACCAGAGAGGCCGTGTTCTGGCCGCTGCTGTCAACCTGGACACCCGGGCAGCTGTCCGCCGCAACGGCACCGATCTCATTCGCATTCAGTCCAAGGGCTACCCCATGTGCACTGTGGATCTGAAGGTTCTTGAGCCCCAGAAGGAAGAAATCAACACCACCCCTGCTCTGGTTAGGGGCGTAGCAGCCCGCTTCACCCAGCTGGGCTGCAAGGTAGAGGGTTTTGACGCCTACTGTGAATCCACAGTTCTTCCCGGCTCCGGTCTCAGCTCTTCCGCTGCTTACGAGGTTCTCATCGGAACCATCCTGAACCATATGTTCTTTGACGGCAAGGTCTCCCAGCCTGAGATTGCCCAGATCGGCCAGTATGCCGAGAACGTCTTCTTCGGCAAGCCCTGCGGCCTGATGGATCAGACTGCCTCCGCAGTTGGCAACCTGGTGACCATTGATTTCTTTGACAAGGATCATCCCCACATTGAATCTGTGGATTTTGATTTCAGCACCTGCGGCCATGCCCTGTGCATCATTGACAGCCAGGCAAGCCACGCAGATCTCACCGACGAGTATGCAGCCATTCCCGGAGAATTAAAGGAAATCTGCGCATATTTCGGCAAGGAAGTTCTCTCCCAGATTCCTGAGAATGAATTCTATGCCGCCATCCCCACTCTGAGAAAGAACTGCGGCGACCGGGCAGTGCTCCGTGCCGTCCACTTCTACCAGGATAACGCCAGAGTTCCTCAGCAGGTTGCCGCTCTCCGTGCAGGCGACTTCGATAAGTTCCTCACCCTGATCCGTGAAAGCGGCCAGTCCTCCTGGATGTACCTGCAGAACGTCATTCCCGCAGGCTACAAGGAGCATCAGGATGTTGCCGTTTCTCTGGCTCTCTGCCAGCACTATCTCCAGGGCCGTGGTGCCTACCGTGTTCACGGCGGCGGCTTTGCCGGCACCGTTCAGGCTTTTGTTCCCTTTGATCTGCTGGACAGCTTCCGCAGCGGTATCGATGCAGCACTGGGCGAGGGAGCCTGCCATGTTCTGTCTATCCGTCCCCAGGGTGGTGTTCCTGCCATTCCTGCTGAGGACTGACGCCATTTCTAATTGGAGTGATTCTTATGAAAATTGAAACCTGTCTCGAATCTTTGATCTCTTATGCTATGAATAAGGGTCTTGCAGAGCCTGTAGACCACCAGGTTCTTCTGAACCGTCTGCTGGATCTGCTGCACATGGACGACTATGCGCCCTCTCAGGAGCTCCAGTCCGAAAATCTGGAAGAAATTCTGGGCGGCATTCTGGACTATGCCTGCCAGAACGGTCTGTGTGAGGATAAT
>RCNI01000408.1_pt1 | contig 27362 bp, 26 predicted proteins | sample 2041151 | NCBI WGS metagenome assembly RCNI01 (sample SAMN09708214, study PRJNA481090) | feces metagenome | isolation source: feces | place: Antarctica: Albino Rookery | reverse complement strand
TTTGTCAACACTTTTTTTCAAATTTCCTGCAAAAAGATACATGACCGCCCTTGCCAGGGCGGTCATCTCCTGTTAATATATAATGTATAATGATTATATCATTATTTTTTGTATTTTACAATCAGTTTATGGCTTTAAATAATTAAAGGTGGTTATTAATAATTTATAATACGGCTGTATAAATAATAAGGAAAAGGGTGTAAATAGATTTGGAATAATACGGGTATAAAACAGCCTGGTTTAAAATCAGGCTGCTTTATACTTTTTTAACTTACATTTTACTAGTTAATATTTTATTAACATTTTCAACAATATTAAGCATTCTTTTAAAGAAAGTAAGATCGTTACCTGTTAATTTTTTTGAATATTTAATACCTGCTGCACTGCGGCCTTCTATAACAATTTCTTTAGCATTTGCAATATCTTTCAGTATTTTTATATCAGAATATATTAATTGCTGGTTACCATATAAGTAAGTGTCGTAATCGCTTTTATCTTTTAATGGAATTGATTTTCCATCATATTCCAGGGTAAACTCTCTTATTGTCTGGCCACGGTCAAACCTGTGGAATTTTGCATTATCTTCTTTACTTAATGCAACTTCAAGAGATAAATAAAGGGCACCTTTATGCAGCTTGTTAGACATAATGTTGCCGCCCATAATAACATAATTTCTTAAAGTAAGTGCGTGCATACTGCCTAATGCAGCCGCTGGTTTATCTGCATATTTATCTTTATCATCGGTGCATACAATAATTAATTGTTCATTACCATAATCATAATAGTTACGATCTGAAGCTTCAGAACCTGCATATTCCTGTAACGTGCAGTTTTGTGTTTTTAAATAATCCCTGACTTTATTTACTTTTTCATCAAAATTTTTACTGTTTTCTGAAAACAGTGTGCCAAACATTGCACAGCTGCTTGTCATTAAGCTGACAGCAAGTATTACTAATAAAATTTTTTTCATTTATTTCTCCTTTTTTACAACTAGAAAATTAATTGCATATTTTATGCAGGGGAGGAAATGCAAGAGTTAATTTTTATATTTTATAATGGGAAATAATTGTTGATAATATTAGCTATTTTAGAATAGATGTATATAAAAATAAATAAGGCAGCATAAATATATTTAATATTTAAAATAAAGTTATATTTAAGGTATATAAATATGTAACGGAAAAAAGAGAATTTAATAGTTTTAAAAGAGCGTGCCCATGAGGATTCGAACCTCAGACCCACGGCTTAGAAGGCCGTTGCTCTATCCAGCTGAGCTATGAGCACGTATTAGAATATTCTTTTAACCAAAAAAATATGTTTTTGTCAAGCAAATATTTTAAAAAAATGAAGAAAACTTATTTTTAAAGGGATATATATAAAATTTTCCCTTGCAGAACATATACTGCTGTGGTAAAAGTAAACTTTAATAAATAAAATATTAATTAGAGGGATAATGGAACTAAACAGCACGCCTGTATTCATCGGCACAAGCGGTTATAATTATGAAGACTGGAAAGGCACTTTTGCACCTGCAGATACTGAAAATTACGACCTGCTAACTCACTATACAGCATCAAAACTCAACTTTTTAGAATTAACATATACTTTTTATCGTATGCCTATTGCTGAAAAAATAGAAGGCATTATGGAAAGATTAGGCGATAATATGAAAGTATCCATAAGGCTTAATAAATCATTAATGCGTAAAAAACCAGGTAATTTAGAAATAGATTCTTTTAAAGAGGGGATAGCACCTGCTGTAGAAAGTGGCAGGGCGGCTGCTTTAATTGCAGATTTTCATTATTTGTTTTCTGCAAGCCGTGAAAATTTTGATATTTTATTAGAATTAAAGGATAATTTTAAAGATATACCTTTATTTATAGAATTAACGAACTCTACATGGCATAAGGCAAGGTTTTATGATGAATTTAAGCAGAATGAAATAGGTTTATGCACAGTAGACGGCCCAAAATTTAAAGGGTTTGCCCCATATAAACCAATTTGTTCCAACGGCGGAGTTTATTTCAGGCTTTACGGTAAAGACCCTATGTGGCTTAGCGGTGCTGAAAAGTTTTTAAACTATAATTACAGTTCTAGAGAATTAAAAAAGTTTATGGATGATGCAAGAGATGTATCTGTGCTGGCAGATAACATATTTTTTTCTTTTTGTAATGTGGAAAACGGTTACGCACCAAAAAACGCCTTATCATTAAAAAATATGATAGAGAATAACAAATGATAAAAAAGGCTGCAGCAGTAAAAGGCGATATTGAGAAAAAGAAAGCACAAGTTACTGCAGGCGGCACAGGTGTTTTGGCTGAAGAAATCATTGCTTTAGCTAAAGAACATAATATAAGAATAAAACAGGATGAAAATTTAGCGGAAGTGCTTTCCACATTAGAAGTATATGAATATATACCTGATGAAATGTATGAAGCACTTTCAGAAATATTGCAGGAATTATATTTAATTAATAAAAAGCTGCCCTAGTTTTAAGGAGAAAATATGAAAAAATGGATTAAAGTAATATTAGCAGTAGTGATTATAGGCATATTTATAAGGGCAATGATTGTGGTGTCAGGTTCTAGCAGCAGCACTGCATCTATTACATCGCCATCAATAGCGGTAATGGATATTAAGGGTCAGATTTTTGACAGTAAAACAGCCATTGAAACATTAAAAAAATATAAAGACAACCCGCTGGTAGAAGGTGTTGTTATAAGAGTTGATTCTCCAGGCGGTGCTGTTACTCCTAGTATGGAAATATATAACTACATATTAACATTAGGCAAGCCGGTATATGCTGCTATGGGTTCTGTGGCAGCATCAGGGGGTTACTTAATAAGCCTTGGTGCAGATACAATTTATGCAGAGCCTTCCACTATAACAGGCAGTATCGGTGTTATAATGAATCTTGTAAACATGCAGGAGCTTATGGATAAAATAGGTGTAAAAAGCGTAGTATTAAAAAGCGGAGAATTTAAAGATTCAGGCAGCCCTGCAAGACCTATGACAGAAAAAGACAGAGACGTATTAAATCAAGTGCTTATGGATATGTATTATCAGTTTACAGATATAGTTATTCAACGCAGAGGGCTTGCTAAAAATAAAGTAATGGAATTAGCAGACGGCAGAATATATACAGGTAAAATGGCACAAAGTAACGGGCTTGTTAATCATATCGGTTCATGGGAAAAAGCAGCAGCAGATATGAAAGAAAAATTAAATAAACCTAACCTTAAAATATACGAAGAACCACAGGAAAAAACTTTTCTTGAAATGATGTTAGATACTGCATCTAAATCAGAGCTTAATAAAATAATAACCACAAAAACAGGGTTCTTTTATTTATCGGAAATACATTAATGTTTGCACAAGTTAATTCTGCTTACTTACTAGGTATAAAAGGCACAGGTGTAAACGTAGAATGTGATGCTGCATCTTATGGTCTTCCATCTTTTTCTATTGTGGGGTTAGGTGATAACGCCATAAAAGAAAGCAGGGACAGAGTAAGGGCAGCACTTAAAAATTTAGACTACCATTTATTTAACCACCCCTTAACAATTAACCTTGCCCCTGCTGATATGAAAAAAGACGGCAGCCATTTTGATTTACCTATTGCAGTATCCATTATTTATGCAGCAGGGTATATAGAAAAAGATTTAAGCGAATTTTTATTTTTAGGAGAACTTTCTCTTGACGGCAAAATCAGAAAAGTAAACGGTATATTATCTATGGTAGAATATGCCTGTGAAAAAGGTATAAAAAAAATAATTTTACCAGAAGAAAATGTGAAAGAAGCATCCCTTATTCCTGAAGCTGAAATATACGGGTTTTCAGAGCTTTCACAAGTAATATCTTTTTTACGCGGGGAAGTGGAATATCTGCCTTATAGTGCTGATAAAAGTATTTTTGATGAAACTTTTGTAGAATACGAATCTGATTTTAAAGACGTAAAAGGCCAGTTTCAGGCAAGACGGGCAGCAGAGATTTCTGCAAGCGGTATGCATAATTTTATTATGACAGGCAGTCCAGGCAGTGGTAAAACTATGATTGCAAGGCGTATGCCTTCTATTTTACCGCCTATGACGCTGCAGGAAGCCCTTGAAACTACAAAAATCCACTCTGTTGCAGGTTTGATTAAAGATAGTGGTGTTCTTGTTAAAAAACGCCCTTTCGTAAGCCCCCACCATACATCAAGTAATATTGCAATAATAGGGGGCGGGTCTAAAGCTATGCCTGGCAGTGTATCAGTATCCAGTGGTGGAATATTATTTTTAGATGAAATGCTTGAATTTTCAAGAAGTGTGCTTGAAGTTTTAAGGCAGCCTTTAGAAGATAGAAATGTAACTATTGCCCGTGCAGGCAGAACTATAACTTACCCTGCAAAATTTATGCTTGTAGGTGCTATGAACCCATGCCCTTGTGGTTATTTAGGCGACAGCAGAAAAGAATGCACCTGCACTCCTAATATGATTGACAGATACCGGTCAAAACTTTCAGGGCCTATGCTTGATAGAATTGATTTAATTTCCCGTGTGGAAGCAGTAGATTATAAAGATTTGGTGGGTATGCAGGAGGGCGAGCCATCAAGTGTTATAAGAGAACGGGTAATAGAAGCCCACAGTATTCAAGCAGAACGATTTAAAGATGAAAAAATCCTTTATAACTCTGAAATGACAGAAAGTATGATACGCATATACTGTGTATTAGAAGATGATGCTTTAAAAACATTAGAAATGATTACAAGTAAATATAATATTTCTGCAAGATCATATTCAAAAATATTAAAAACATCAAGAACAATAGCAGATATGGCAAAAAGTGATAAAATAAGGAAAGACCATATCCTTGAAGCATTTCAAATGAAACTACCAGATAGTGCAGTATAAATAATTTTTATTTATATATTTCATACAAATACAACTTCAAAAACATATAATAACAAGTTTATGTATTATAAAAATAATATGTATCTACCTATCAAAAATAATAACAACAGTAAAACCATATATATAAAGTCCTTTATATAAAACTTTCATGTAGTGCAGTATAAAGATTTTGATTTATATATTTGACACTCTGATAATTAAAGTAAAGAAATCACTTAATAAAAGTTTGACAAAGGAATTTTTATGTGTAATGATATACATTAGTAAATGAAAGCAATCCTGATTTAAATTAGTATTTGATTATAATAATCTATAACTTTTGATTATAATAACTTAGTAGTTATTTATATATAATAAGTAAACAGGAGGATTTTCTTATGTTACAGATGTTCAAGCCTGCCCCTCATATAGAGAGGGTTCCTGAAGATCAAGTGGATCCGCTTTATAAGCGTCTGCGTATTCAGATTTTCATCGGTATTTTTGTGGGTTATGCTGCCTACTACTTTATCCGTAAAAACTTTGCCTTAGCTATTCCTTATTTACAAGAAGATTATGGTTACACAAAAGGTGAGCTTGGAACTGCTATGTCAGCCATTGCTATTGCATACGGTATATCTAAGTTTATTATGGGTTCTTTTTCAGACAGGGCAAACCCTAGATATTTCCTGCCTGCCGGTTTAATCCTTGCATCACTTACTATGCTTTTAATGGGGTTTTTTGACTGGGCAACATCATCAGTATTGATTATGTTTGTAATTCTGTTTTTTAGCGGATGGTTTCAAGGTATGGGATGGCCTCCATGCGGAAGAACAATGGTTCACTGGTGGTCTCATAAAGAACGTGGTTCTGTTGTATCAGTATGGAATGTAGCCCACAATGTAGGCGGCGGACTTCCTGCATTATTTTTACTACTTGGTATGTATTTATTTAATGACTGGCGTTCAGCATTTTATATGCCTGCTTTTGCAGCAATCATAGTAGCAATTATTGCATTTATATTAATGCGTGATACCCCACAATCATGTGGTCTTCCTTCCATAGAAGAATATAAAAACGATTATCCACCTGATTATCATAAAGAACATTCTGAAAAAGAGTTATCAGCAAAACAAATCTTTTTAGAATACGTTCTTACTAACAAACTTTTATGGTATATAGCTATTGCCAACGTATTTGTATATTTAATAAGATATGGTATATTAGACTGGTCGCCTACTTATTTAAAAGAAGTTAAACATTTTGAATTAAACCAAAGTTCGTGGGGTTACTTCTTTTATGAATATGCAGCAATCCCAGGCACACTTCTTTGCGGCTGGATGAGCGACCATGTATTTAAAGGTTCAAGAAGTGTTACAGGTATTTTCTTTATGGCATTAACCACATTAGCAGTTATAGGCTTCTGGTTTAACCCTGCAGGCAACCCTAACCTTGATATGTTTTATATGGGTATAATCGGGTTCTTAATTTACGGGCCTGTTATGTTAATAGGTTTATATGCTTTAGAACTTGCACCTAAAAAAGCAGCAGGCACGGCAGCAGGCTTTACAGGTTTATTTGGTTACTTAGGCGGTTCTGTTGCTGCTAACGCAGTAGTTGGCTACACAGTTGACTTTTTTGGCTGGAATGGCGGTTTTATAGTAATGGTATCAGGCGGCATTATTGCTATTATACTTCTTTTTATCGCTTACTTAAACGAAAGACAAAGAGCTGCAGCAGCACACTAAAAAATAATATAATAATTATGCAGTATAAAACTCCGAAATTAATTTTTCGGAGTTTTTTTATGTATTTTTTTGTCATTCATAATTTTTTTATAAATTAGTATCTTATAACCCATTTATATATAAATAAAAATTACATAGTTGTGCAAATATGCATCATTATTGCATAAAAGAAAATACTTGATTTAATATTAATTTTTGTATAAATTAAAAACACAAAATAAGCAGATTAAAAAATATGCAGATATTCAATAAGATTGCATTTTGGAGTATTTTTTGAGAATAGTAAGGCGGATACTAACAGAATACCTAAAAAGTGTTATAGAATCAGACAAATATATTATTGTAAACGGATTACGGTATACAGGTAAAAATTTATGTGTATTAGACAGTATATATAAACCATCTGTAGTTGATTTATATAATATAAAAGAGATGGTGGAAGCAGGCAGTAAGGGTGCAGAATTTTTATCAAAATATAAAGGCAAAATTGTTATACAGCATATAGAGCAGGCGGCGGGGCTTTTAGAGTATATAAGCTGTCATAAAGAAAAAGTTGTTATGCTTTCCAATAGAGATATTACAGGCACAGAAGAATATAGGAAATATATAAAAGATAAAGCTGTTAATTTAACTCTTTACGGGTTTTCCATATACGAGCTTGCAAATGTAAATATGCAGAAACCTTTTATACCAAAAGAAAGGCCGGAATGTATTATTAGTAAAAAAAGTATCAGTTATACATACAAGCAGATATGGAAAGGTTTTTTCCCGGAAATCTGTATGGAAGAAGATGAAAGTTTATGGCACGGCACTATAAGCAGGATTATAGAAGACATACTTCATAAAGAAGTGCTGGAAAATATAAGTATAAATAATAAGATAGTATTTTTTAATTTTCTGCAGCAGCTTATGTATTATATAGGCAGTGAGTTAAATATAACAGAAATAGCGGAAAAAATAAAAGCAGCACCAAACACAGTAAAAAGCTGGGTATATTTATTAGAAGATATTAATTTCATATATTTATTAAAACCATACAATATAAAAAGCAGCAGGCGGTATATAAAAGCACCTAAATTATATGTAACAGATACTTCTCTTGCTGCATGGCTTTTATCAATGGAAAATGCTAAAGATATAGAAGAAAGCAGTATGCGGGATAAGTTTTTTGAAAATTTTGTAGTAATGGAAATTATAAAAAGTTATAGATATAACGGCAGAGAAGAAAAATTTTACCATTATAGAGACAACTTAAAGGTGAGTATTGACCTTTTAATAGAAAGTGATGATATAATTTACCCTGTAAACATCAGGGCTGTAACTTTAGCAGATGAAAGTATGGTAGAATCTTTTACAAAAGTAAAAACAAATAAAAAAACAGGCTACGGTGCTTTAATATGTTTAACTGATATGTATAAAAGGTTAAACGATTACGCATCTGCCATATCCATATGGGAAATATAATTAAAAAAAGGCGGGCTGTATGAAAAAATATGCACTTATTATGATTTTATTATTATCAGTATATGGCTGCTATGCAGAAAAAAATGAATCTGTTAAAAATAGTATTAAATCAGCACCGGGGAAAAGTCAGGTGCAGCATAAAAATACGGAAAGCCTATCAAAAAAAATAATTACTTCTTCCCATAATAAAACAATAAATCCTTTAGAATCAGTAGAATATTTTGGTGGAAATAAAAAAAGTAACATATCATATAATATTAAAACTAAAAAAATGGTATATAATATTAAATCAACAGGCAGAAAACACACTTTAAGGTTAAGCGGCCTTGCAGGGCTTATTAATATTAATGGTGAAACATATTATACAAGGTATAATACAGAAAGCATTAAAACTAAAGGCTGTATATATGACAGCATTACAAAACATATTGTAATAAGCGGCGAAAACTCTTGTATGGTGGAAATGGTAATAGAAATAGAGGATATGCCCTTAAACAAAAATATTAATATGTTAGAATACGTGTCAGATTTAGGCACAGTAATATTAAAAAAGCATAATAAATCATAAAAATAAAAAATTTCAAAAATATTTAAAAAACATCTAAAGTTCTCTAAAACAGTATCCGATAAAATAATCAGGGCAGGGACGCCCTAAATATTTTATAATTATTTTTAGAAAAAAATTCTAAAGTAATTTAATGCTTAGACGATATAAGCAGTATAAAACGGATGGACTCTATTGAACAAGTCAGGGAGGACGTGATGTCAACAAGTATGATCCAAAACATAAATTTGTTTTCTTTAACACCACAAATTAATTCAGGTAGAAATCAAGGTGCTTTAAATACAGCTTTAACAAGACTTTCATCAGGTATGCGTATAAATACATTTATGGATGATCCATCCCGCATGGCTATTTCAGAAAAAATGAGAGGCTTTATATTAGGTCTTCAAACATCTAACAGAAATGCACAAGACGGTATATCATATCTGCAGACTGCAGAAGGTGCTACTAACGAAATCAGCAGTATGCTTCAAAGAATGAGAGAGTTAGCAGTAGAAGGTGCCAATGGTATTTATTCTGCTAATGACAGGTTAGAAATCCAAAAAGAAATAGATCAGTTAAAAGAAGAAATAGATAGAATTTCAGATACAACTCAATTTAATACTAAAAAACTTATTAACGGCGAATCAAGCGGTGCATGGAACAGTGGTAACGATAAAATTCAAGCAATATTAAACGGCACAGTAGAAGACGGCAACTATGATATAAATGTAGACGTTCAACCAGGTTTAAATCAAGTGCAGTCTACTCAAATCTTTTCTATAAGAGAAGATGAACTTGGTGCTTTAATTAAAGATCAAGGCACTACAAATATAGGAAAAGTAAGCAACCCGGATAATATAAAAGATACAGGCAACGGCAGTTATAACGTAACAGTGCAAAATCCAACAGACGGTGGTGTGCAAGGTGCTGTTATGTCTTCTACTATGACTTATATGGAAAAATATCAACAAGACGGTTCAAATATGGCTTTTGGTGCAATTACTTCTGTAACAACTAACGAAAGCGGTTATTTCATGGTAGAATTTATGGAAAACAGCCTTAATGCTTCTGCTGGAGTTACATATAAAGTAAAATTTGTATCAGCAGAAACAGGAGATGAAGGTGGCTGGCAGGAATTTCAAACTGTAGACGGCAAATTAGAGGGTAATTATACTTCCAACGGTTTTAACTTAGGTTTTGAAATACCTATGGTAGCAGGTGCAACAGCTGTAAAAGGCGGCGATAAATTTCTATTTTCAGTAACTGATTCAAAAGGTGTTCAAAACGGTCAGAATTTACAAGCTCAAGGTGGTGGTTCTATCCAAATCACTCAAGATAATGGTGCTAAAGGTCCTACAATAGTTTATACAGAACCAAACAGCATAACTAAAGTAGATAATCAGGACGGTATAGAAGAACATAATAATGTTACTGTTCATATGGTTACATTAGACCCAAAAACAGGTTACATGCAAAAAGGTGAAATAACTTTAGGGTTTCAAGAAAGAGTAGACGGGGCAACATTATCAGGTGTTACTACAATAGATGTTCGTAAAGGCGGGCAGGCTGCTACATCTACTACAAAACTTTCAGAACTTGCAAACTTTGTAGATGAAAACGGTGTAGAACTTTTTGCACACACTCAAGAACTTACTATTTACGGTAATAACAGTAAAACAACTATTTATTTAGAAGGTGATGATACTTTAGAAGATGTGGTTGAAAAATTAACTCAAGCTATTACAAAAGATTTAGATATGGGCAGCGGCTTAACAGAAGTAGATAAAGAGTTAATCAGCTTTAACGAAGTAAAAGGGGAAGGTTTTGGAGTAGTTCCTGGTATTATGATAATCCAATCAGCATTAACAGGCAGAGATGGTGAGTTATCATTTACAGGCAACCAAAAATTAATAGATGCTTTAGGGCTTGAAACTGTTCAGGAATCTGTGCAGAACATTCAAACAATCACAGCTAAAAACCAAATGACAGGGGTTATTGCTGGGGAACGTGTAACAAGTAACTCAAGAGTAACAGATGTAATTCCAGGGCTTGATTTAATAATAGATACAAGAACAGGTGTTGATGCTGCTTTTAATCACGGCACAGGTAAAGTTGAATTTAAACCAAGCAGCAGGCTTGAAAACCAAAACTTAAATATCCACATAGTAGACCAAAGAACAGAAATCCAAATAGGTGTGGATAAAGGCGAAAAATTAGATGTATCTTTACCTGCCTTAAACACAAAGGCTTTAGGTTTAGGCAACACTAATATTAACACTCAAGACGATGCACAAAGAGCAATAACAGAAATAGATTATGCTTTAACAAAAGTAGTATCAGCAAGAGCAAAAATGGGTGCCTACATTAACAGGCTTGAAAGCACTATGGGAACATTAGAAGCAGCAGAGCATAACACAGTAGCAAGTGAATCAAGAATAAGAGATGCTGATATTGCTAAAGAAACAACTGCAATGACATCTGCACAAGTGGCATTTCAGTCTAACATTGCACTACTTGCACAAGCAAATCAAGTTCCTGCAATAGCTATGCAGTTATTACAGGCATAAGAAAAGTAAAAAATAAAATAAAATAAATGATGCAACGAACATAGCACATGAGGAGAGGCATTATGGCAGCATTAAACATTAACAAAAACGAACAAATTGGCGGAAAATCACAACTTACTAAACTTTACGAAATTATGCGTGAAACAATGGAACAAGGTTTTTATGGTTCTGTTGAAATAAAATTTGAAGCAGGTAAAGTTACTATAATTAAAAAATCAGAATCAATTAAAATCTAGTGATTTTGAAAAGTATAATGCTGGAAGGATATTTTTAAAAATAAGACTATTAAGCTCATTAATAGATAAAATGCTCAAAACAAAAAATGCAGGGGAATTACCCCCTGCATTTTTTATTATCAATTATCTCATCAATTATTTAAGTGAAAAATAAAACTCTAAATACAATCTAAATATAATAATACCATATTAATGATAATGGACTCCCTGCCTGCTTCTAAGCTAAATTGGCGGTTGCTTGTTAATGAAACAGGCAGAGGATAATTCCATTGTCGGAAGGATATTATTATGTTCTACACTTTACAAAATTACATTACATAATTAATTGTTTGGCGGACATTAATTATGCACTAGCCATATTAAGACTTTGTAATCTTTCAAGTGCCTCTTTAGATATAATTACTTTATCCATACCCATTGCAGGGTCATCGTTTACTTGTTTTTTGTTATCAAGTTTTTCGCCCCTTAATAGTTTAGATAAATCTGATACATTTTTTTCGTTTTTGCTTGCAGCGGTATATGCTGCATACTGGTTAGAATTAGAAATCAATACAGAATCTGTCATCATAACGCTCCTTTGCCACTCCGCTATGGCTTACGCAAAACATAATAGCAAAGCACGTGCCAAAAAAAAGACTTGATAAATTTTTAAAAAAATGAAAAATACATACTATGATTAGTTTTGATAATGTAAGCAAAAGTTACGGCACACGAATTTTATTTGAAAATGTTACCTTTAATATTAATAAGGGGGAAAGAGTAGGGCTTGTTGGTAGAAACGGGTATGGCAAAACAACTCTTATGCGTATTATTACAGGGGAAGAAGAAGCAGACGGGGGAAAAGTATCCATTCCTAAAAACTATAAAATAGGCTTTTTAAAACAGCATATAAAATTTAGTGAAGCTACTGTTATAGAAGAAGTAATGCTGGGGCTTGTTGCAGAAGATAGTGATAATAAATGGAAAGGTGAAAAAATATTATCAGGTCTTGGGTTTTCAGGCGAAGATATGTTAAAAAACCCTGCAGATTTTTCCGGCGGGTATCAGGTAAGAATAACTCTTGCACAAACTCTGCTTTCAAACCCTGATTTACTGCTTTTAGATGAACCTACTAACTATTTAGATATTGTATCTATCCGCTGGTTAAAAAACTTTTTAAACTCATGGAAATCTGAGCTGCTTATTATTACTCACGACAGGCAGTTTATGGATGATATTATTACCCACACAGCAGGGATACACAGGGGTAGAATAAGAAAAATTGCAGGTAAAACTGATAAATTTTACGAACAGATTGCAAAAGATGAAGAAATATATGAAAAAACCCGTATAAATGACGAACAAAAACGGAAAGAAATGGAGCAGTATATTACAAGATTCCGTGCAAAAGCAAGGCTTGCAGGACTTGTGCAAAGCAGAATTAAAACCCTTAATAAAATGGAGAAAAAAGAAAAGCTTGAAGCCTTAAAAAACTTAGAGTTTTCTTTTAAATATAAACCTGTTACATCAAAACAGATTATGCGGGCGGAAAATATTTCCTTTTCTTATAATAAAGATAATATGCTTATAAAAGATTTATCTATTATTATAGGCAGCGAAGATAAAATTGCAGTAATAGGAAAAAACGGCAAAGGTAAATCCACCCTGCTGAAACTTTTTGCCGGGATGCTTGAGCCTGATAGTGGAAATATTATTTATCACACAGGGTGTTTAAAAGGCTATTACGAACAGACTAACGTATCAAGTCTTAACCCTGATAACACTATTGAAGAAGAAATACAATCAGTATCTGATACATTTGATAGAAGTTATGTAAGAAATATTTGCGGTGCTATGCTTTTTGAGCAGGATAACGCACTAAAAAAAATAAAAGTGCTTTCAGGCGGCGAAAAAAGCCGTGTTATGTTAGGGAAAATAATTGCATCACCTTTAAATGTGTTAATGCTTGATGAACCAACCAACCATTTAGATATGGATGCCTGCGATTCTTTAATAGAAGCAGTTGACAATTTCCCCGGTGCTGTTATTATGGTTACCCACAACGAAATGTTTTTACATGCACTTGCTGATAAATTAATTGTATTTCAGGACGAATACCCTTATATTTTTGAAGGCACTTACGAAGAATTTTTAGAAAAAGAAGGGTGGAAAGAAGAAAATACACCAAAAGATAAAGAAGTTAAAACAAAGCTGAATAAAAAAGATACAAGAAAATTACGCAGTGAAATAATAGCTGAAAAAAATAAAATAATTAAGCCCCTGGAAGAACAAGTATCACTTCTTGAAAATAACATAAGCAGTTACGAAGAAGAAATAAATATGCTTAATAACAAACTTTTAGAAGCATCAGAAAATGGTAACGGGCAGCTAATAGGTGAATACGGAAAACGGATTGCAGAGCTTAATAATTTAATTGATGACAGTTTTAACCAGCTTGATACTTTTTATAAGGATTTAGAAAGTAAAAAGCAGGAATATAATGAACGGTTAAACCAAATAGAAGAATAAATATATATAGGGAATAAATATGAAGAAATTATTTATAGTATTTTTAATTTGTTTTACTGCTTTTAAAAGTTATGCAGCACCTGCAGAAAGTGATAATATGGAAACAAATAATAATCAGCAGGCAGTAGATAATAAAACATTAGATAACAGCAGTGTGGAAATTCAAAGCACGGATAATAAATCTGTAGAAAATAAAGAAGAGAAAAAAGCAAAAAAGAAATCCAACTTTAATAAAAAGAAAATAACATTAGATAGAATTGAAGATAAAAAATGGTCCCTGCGAATAGGTTATTCATATTTTTTCCCTGATAATAAGTATACATCTATTTATGCAAACAGGTTCAAAATAGGCGGCGCATACGATATTAATCAGTATTTACAAGTGCAGGCACTTCTACAGTATTCCAACGGGGAAGAAAAATATAATATTTCAGGTGTAAATACAAAATTAACAGGCACTATATATAATTTAGGTGCAATAGTTACAGGGCTTTACCCTTTTGAAATGCCTGTAGGTGAGCTTGCCCCATTTATTTCAGCAGGTGGTGTATATACTTTTGGCAATATTAGAGTAACTGCAAAAGAAGAACGTAAAGAAAATTTATCAGGGGGCGGCATACTGGCTCAAGCTGGGCTGCAATACAGCTTTCACGTATTTTCTTTCAGGCTCTATGGTGAATATTTATACGATTTCACACCTGTAAAAATAAATTTTATAGACTCTTTTTCAGGAGTTAGTGCAGGTATAGAAATGGGAGTTAAGTTTTAATTTTTATGGATAATATAACACCCCACTATAAAGGCCACAGAAAACGGCTGAAAGAAAAATTTGATGAGGCACCTTCTGTATTAGCAGACTATGAAATTTTAGAGCTGATATTAGGCTACTCTATCCCTAGAAAAGACGTAAAACCGGTGGCTAAAGAAATATTAAAACATGCAGGCAGTATAGGCAGTATATTTGATTTAAATTATAGAAATATAGAGGGTGTGGGGAAAGAAACTGAACGGTTTTTCAGGATAATAGCAGAATTTTATAACAGAATAGAAAACGCCTATTACGAAGTAAAAGAAAAGATTACAAGCCCGGACCAAATCTATAGACTTTTAAAATACAGCATAGGTTTTGCAGAAAACGAACATTTTGCTGTTGTGCTTTTCAACTCTAAAAACCAGATTCTTCATAAGAAAATATTATCCGTTGGTGTTGTAGATAGAGCCAACGTTTACCCACGTCAGGTGGCAGAGTATGCTTTAGAATATAAAGCTGTTTATGTAGTTATTGCCCATAACCACCCTACAGGAGACAGCACCCCCTCTAAAAAAGATATAGAATTAACACAAACTATAGCATATTCCCTTTCCACATTAGGTATCACACTAAAAGACCATATAATAGTATGTAAAAACGAATATTCCAGCCTTTTTGATTTAGGTTTTATGGAGTAAAATATAAAAAAATTTGGATTTTTTTGTATAAATCTAAAATTTTCTCTTGCAATTTTTTTTCTAAGTTGTAATATTAGCACTCATAAGGTGTGAGTGCTAACGAAAGTAAATCACATAAAAGGATACAATAAAATAAAATATATAAATTAGGAGGCTTGAAGTATAATGGCTAAAATCCAACCTTTACAAGACAGAGTTATTGTGAAACGCTTTGAAAGCGAAGAAAAAACTGCATCAGGTATTTTTATTCCTGATTCTGCAAAAGAAAAACCACAAGAAGGTGAAGTAGTTGCAGTAGGTGCAGGCAAATATTTAGATAACGGCAATATTATTAAGCCATCAGTAAAAGCAGGTGATAAAGTGCTTTTCAGCAAATATGCAGGGACAGAAGTTAAAATTGACGGAGAAGATCTGCTTATTATGAGAGAAGATGATATATTAGGTATTATCGGATAATTTAAAATATAACATATTAGGAGAATATATAAAATGGCAAAAAATATTACATTTAGTGAAGACGCACGTCAGGCAATTATGCGTGGTGTTGACCAACTTGCAAACGCAGTAAAAGTTACTTTAGGACCAAAAGGCAGAAATGTTGTAATAGAAAAAAAATTCGGCACACCATTAATTACAAAAGATGGTGTTAGTGTAGCAAAAGAAGTTGAGCTGCAGGATGCACTTGAAAATATAGGCGCACAAATGGTTAAAGAAGTTGCTTCTAAAACTAACGATGTAGCAGGGGACGGAACAACTACTGCAACAGTGCTTGCACAATATATTTATAGAGACGGTATGAAAAACGTTGTAGCAGGTGCTAACCCTATGGAAATTAAAAGAGGGATTGATAAAGCTGTAGAAGCAGTTATTGCAGAACTGAAAAATATTTCAAAAGTAGTAAGCACTAATAAAGAAATTGAACAGGTAGGCACTATTTCTGCAAATAACGATATTGAAATCGGCGGTATCATTGCAAAAGCAATGGATAAAGTTGGTAAAGACGGCGTTATTACTATAGAAGAAAATAAATCTATGGAAACTGTTTTAGATGTAGTTGAAGGTATGCAGTTTGACAGAGGTTATTTATCACCATATTTCGTAAATAACCCAGATACTATGGAAGCAGTTGTGGAAAACCCATACATTATTATCCACGAGAAAAAAATATCTAATATGAAAGATATTTTACCTGTATTAGAAAAACTTGCTAAAGTAAACGCACCTTTTGTTTTAATAGCAGAAGATATAGAAGGCGAAGCACTTGCTACTTTAGTATTAAATAAACTTCGCGGCACATTAAACTGTGTAGCTGTTAAAGCACCTGGTTTTGGTGATAGAAGAAAAGAAATGCTTAAAGATATTGCAGTATTAACAGGCGGTCAAGTTATTACTGATGATTTAGGTATTAAAATAGACAGTGTAGAACTTGAAGATTTAGGGAAAGCTAAAAAAGTAGTTATTGATAAAGATAACACTACAATTGTAGAAGGTGCAGGCAACCCTGATGATATTAAAGCAAGAGTTAATCAGATTAAAAAACAAATAGAAGATACTACAAGTGATTACGATAGAGAAAAACTGCAGGAACGTCTTGCTAAATTAATCGGCGGTGTAGCTGTTATTAAAGTTGGTGCAGCTACTGAAACTGAAATGAAAGAGAAAAAACACAGAGTAGAAGATGCACTTGCAGCAACTAAAGCAGCAGTAGAAGAAGGTATTGTTCCTGGTGGTGGCGTTGCATTAGTTAGAAGTGCAGTTGCTTTAAAAGGCTTAAAAGTATCATCTGAACAACAGGTTGGTGTAAACATTATTTCAAGAGCATTAGAATATCCATTACGTCAGATTGTGGAAAATGCAGGCCTTGAATCAAGTGTTATTGTTAATAAAATTAAAACAAGCAAAAATGTAAACTACGGTTTTAACGCATACTCTGAAACATATGAAGATATGATGGAAGCAGGTGTTATAGACCCTACTAAAGTAACACGTTCTGCTTTACAAAATGCAGCATCTGTTGCAGGGCTTATGATAACAACTGAAGCAGTTATTACTGAAATAAAAGAGAAAACTCCACCTATGGCACCAGATATGGGCGGAATGGGTGGAATGGGCGGCATGGGTATGATGTAGTGCATACCAAGTTAATGCAGCCTTTTCATAAAAATAAATAATATTAATATACCAGGGGGCATATAAACTGCCCCCTTTTTTATTAAAATAATTAAAAAGTCTTACACTTATTTAAAAAATATAAGTAAATGTTAATTTTATTATAAATAATCATTGATATTTTAGTATAAAAGCAATACACTTAAACATATAGACCATAGTAAAAAATATTATATATATAAGGAGAATATATAATGGATGAAAGTATGGAAAATACATTAAAAGATATTATAATTCCGGATTTAGAAAAGCTGTTATCTATTGAATATAGTTCTGATGATGAAATAATAAAAGCATTAGATCAGCTTGAAGAAAAATGGAGAAGTTTATCTTTACCTGCTGAATATAACGAAGCCTTAACTATGTTTGTCAGCAGTAAATATTCTTTACAGGAAATTTTTTCAATGCTGCCATATATCCATATATATGTTTATACTATGAAATTAATCACATACTTGTTTTTCCAAAGCCGTAAATTTGATACAGAAATTTCTTTAATATCATCTCTTAATCAAATATGTATAGATAAAGCAGAAAATAAAGATGCTGCAGAATATATTTTAGAGCATATTAATTATGTGCAGGACATTACTATGCTTAAAGATAAAAGTAAAGAACAGCTTTTACAAGAAGCAGTGAAAGAAAATGCAGCTGCTTTTAAAGAGTTTGTGTAGATATAAAAGCATATATATAATTAAAGCATATTATTAACCCTGCAGTAAAGAAAACAATGTATGCTACTGCATATGCTAAATTTGACTTACTAAACTTAACAGGTAAAACTTTTGAAGTGAGCCAGCTGGCTGCAGCTTTTGCAATGAACCATGATAGTAATACGCATATAGAATAGATAAGAAAAACAAGCATAGATGTTATTAAAGGGTGGTAAACATTAATATATGTATAGTTGATAAATAAAAAGGCAGTAAGAATAGCAAGCATTATCATGTAGTCATTTACAATATCTGAAAGCATAGTGTTTACTTTAAAAGATATTTTATATGAAAAAGGCACTATAACTAAAGAGTATATAAAATAGAAAGTAAAAGAAAGCAGAAAAAATACCTGCAGATATATTGTTATAATAGTTAAAGCCATATGCACTCCTTAAAGCTATTATAATATAAAACAAATAAAAAAGCTATACATATACTTTATATAAATATAACAAAAAATATATTTTACAAAAAGAGAGTGGATATTATATGAGCAGACGTCCTATAATAGCAGGGGCAGGTGAAATACTGTGGGATATACTGCCAGATAAGGCAGTAACAGGGGGAGCACCTGCCAACTGTGTTTATCATGCTGCATGTCTTGGGGCAGAGGGTTATATAATCAGTGCTGTAGGCAGTGATATGCAGGGCAGCAAACTAATTGATGAAATAAAAAAAACACCTTTACATCCCATTGTAGGAAAGGTGGATAAACCTACAGGCAGTGTAACTGTATCTTTAGAAAATGGCATACCTAAATACAGCATTTTAGAAGAAAGAGCATGGGACTATATACCTGTTACAGATGAAAGTTTAACTTTAATTAAAAAGGCAGATGCTGTATGTTTTGGCACATTAGCATGTAGAAACAGTGTATCCCGCAATACAATAACCACTCTTTTAAAACATACTTCCCCATCCTGTTTACGGCTTTACGATATAAATATTAGAGAAATGTATTATTCTTACGATGTTATTGTGGAATTATTAAACTATGCCAACGTATTTAAAATTAATAAAGAAGAAGCAGAGATTTTAAAACAAATGCTGCATATTGATGTAAGCGATGAAAAATTATGCAGAATGTTTATAGAAAAATATAATCTTAAATATATGATTTTTACTAACGGGGGAGTAGATTCTACAATATACTCTCAAGAGTATTTATCAAATATAAAAACACCTTATGTAAATGTGGCAGATACAATCGGTGCAGGTGATGCTTTTGCAGGAGCTTTCCTTTATTTTATATTAAACAATATGTCTTTATATGACGCACATAAAATGGCAGTAAATGTGGCAGCTTTTGTATGCACTAAAAAAGGGGCATGGCCTATATATCCCCAGGAAATACCAGTATATATTGCATAGCTTAAATACATGCCGCCCTGCATATATATTCCCATAAGTAGATTTTTAAGAATAGGAAAAGTTAGAGTATTTTATATAAAAAAAGTAATATTACTTAAACTTATAAAAGATACTATTACGTATTAAATATCTACCACCTGCACAGGTATATTTCCCACAAGCAGATTTTTAAGGGCAAGAAAAGCGGGGGTATCATCTGTTACAAGCACTTCTCGTAATCCTTTTTCTTTATGGTTAATATTGAGTTTTGCAATGTCTTCTATAATATAATGGGTGCTGTCTACAACTTTAGTATGGGGCAGATATTTTTCAATTAAGTCTTTTAATACTGGGTAATGGGTGCAGCCTAAAATAACTGTATCTATCCCTGTTTTAGAAATATCTTTTAACGTTTCTTCCACCACCGTTTCAGCCATTCTGCCTGAAATTATTGCTTCTTCCACAAGCGGCACAAATAAAGGGCAGGCCTGCTGATATACTTGTGCCTCTTGAAGAAATTCTTTTATAGCATAAATATAAGCACGGCTGTTTACTGTAGCATGGGTGCCAAGCACACCTATTTTTTTATTATTCGTTAAATCAGCTGCATATTTAGCACCAGGCTTTATAACACCCAGCACAGGGATATTTAAGGCATCTTCTAAAAAAGGCAGTGCATGGGAAGAAATAGTATTACATGCTACAATTAATGCAGAGATATTATATTTTTCTTTTAGAAAAGAGCCACACTCTATACTGTAGCGAATAATTGTTTCTCTTGAACGGTTACCGTAAGGCACTCTTGCCACATCACCTAAATATATTAAATCCTGATCAGGAAAACTATTTGCTGCTGCTTTATAAACAGTCAGGCCGCCAATACCTGAATCATACACCCCTATTGCCATAAATACCTCCATATATTACTTTTATATGTATATAATATAATTAATCTGCTAATACAATAAAATATATACTTTTTTCACAAAATTTAATATAATATATTTTATGAAAAAAATAAACAGTTTAAAAATAACAGATACTGCATATGGTGGTGCAGGTGTTGGCAGAACAGAAGAAGGCAGAGTAGTTTTTGTGCAGAAAACTGTGGAAGGCGATATATGCACTGTGGAAATCAATGAAGACAGCAAAAAAAGCTATGCAGAAGCAAACCTATTATCTATTGAAACACCATCACCATATAGAATTAAACCAGACTGCAGTATAAGCAGTCTATGCGGCGGCTGTTCTTATGCCCATATAGATTATAACGCACAAATCAATATAAAAAAACGAATCGTTGAAAATAACCTTAGAAAATATAAACATAAAGATTTTAAAATAGATGTGATAACAAGCAGCAATAAAGGCTACAGATTAAGAGCAACAGCAAGAAGTAGAAATGGCAGAACAGGGTTTTATGCTTATTCTTCCCGTGATTTAATTTATGCAGATAACTGCCCTGTTATAAAACCTTCCCTTTATGAAAAAATAAAACTTTTTGCAAAAGATAATAATTTAACAGGTGAAATATATGCCATAGAAAACGATGAAAATATTAGTATGGCTTACGTAACTTGTGATAAAGGCAGCATAAAAAATACTGATTATTTTGACGGTGTTATGGTAAATAATAATAAGTATGGTATATCCAGTATGAATTTTAATACTTATTACGGTGCTGTTGCTGTAACATATAAATCATTTTTTCAAGCAAACAGGTATCTGCTTTCTGATTTTCAAAAGTATGCAGTCGGGCTTGTATCAAATGGTATGGATATTGTAGAGCTTTATGCAGGTGCTGGTTTTTTCACATGCGGATTAATAACTAAAGGCAATGTATCTGCCTGTGAAAGCGACCAGGTATCTTCTAATTTAGGCAGAAAGCTGGGTTATAATATTAAAACAGAAGACAGCGGCCGATTTTTATCAAAAATAAAAAAATGTGATACCATATTTTTAGACCCGCCTAGAGACGGTGCTGATAAAAAAGTAATAGAGCATATTAAACGGCTTGCCCCTTATGAAATAATTTACGTATCATGCAGCCCTGTTACTTTAGCAAGAGATTTAATAAGACTAGAAAATGAATATAAAGTAACAGATTTTACCCTTTTTGATATGTATCCTGATACATACCATATAGAAAGTGTGGTAAGACTGAAAAAGGAGAAATAATATGAAGAAAAATGTGTTTTTTGATATTCTGCAGATTGTAATTATTGCTTTAATCCCTTATTTCTCAGTTATAAAAAATTTTTTTTACCTGCAAAATAACCCAATGTATGAAAGTAATATATCCTTATTTCTTGTATCTTTTTTAATTAAAACTGTCATATTTATTACTGCATACTATGGTATTTATAGAATAGATAATATGAGCCAGCGAAAACTTATAGGTTTATATATAACTCTGCTTATTCTTTATTTATTTATAATTGATGGCTTTATCGTTATATTAACTTTTTACTTATTAGGCAGTGCTTCTTCTATAATACATTATGCAGGCACAGCAGTTTATTTTATTGTATTTGCATACCTGATAATAAAATGTTTTAAATTAAATAAAATATCAGTATTATTTTTACTGCCGCTTTTGGCTTTTTCAATAAACAATATAGTTCGTTACAGCTTTTTTAGGTGATTTATGGTAATTTATGCAGCAACAAAAAACAAAGGTAAAATAAAAGAGATTAACCAAATTTTAAAAGGATACGGCATAGAATGTATTGCATATCCTGATATGGAAGATGTGGAAGAAACAGGCAGTTCATTTGAAGAAAACGCATCTATTAAAGCAGACTATTTATCTGCTGGTTTAAAAGATCAGCTGGTTATTGCTGATGATTCCGGGTTATGTGTAGATGCTTTAAATGGGAAACCAGGTATTTATTCTGCACGGTATGCAGGTGTGCATGGTGATGATAAAGCAAATAATATAAAATTATTAAAAGATATGGAACATGAAAAAAACAGGGCATGCAGTTTTGTGTGCGTTATTGCTTTATCTAAAAACGGTAAAACTATTAAACGTTTTAAAGGCGAACTTTTCGGCACATTAGCATACGAAGAAAAAGGCAGTAACGGTTTTGGGTATGACCCGCTTTTTATAACAGCGAACGGGCTTCGCACATCAGAAATGGAAAGCGAAGAAAAAAATAAAATAAGCCACAGGTATATTGCACTAAATAAGTTAAGGGAGTATTTAGTAACAATTAAATGAAAAAAATAATAGTTATTATATTAGTAATATTTTTTATTCAGCTTGCAGCAGGTGTTTTATTATTTTTAAAATCTGAAATGGAGTATATAAAAGTATTTATACCTGGTATAGATAATCTTACTGTGAATAACACCAATATTGCTTTTACAATTTATGGTAAAAATAACCTTGTAATGTATCAGAAATATTTTAAACACCATGAACTGCTGCCGAAAGATTATAACATAGATGAAATACTGCCTATGGTGGATATAATATTAAACAGACGCCATAAAACCATAGAAGAAACAGGTATAGAACGCTGGAAAAAGATTATTTTAAATAAACAAGGTATAGACCCTTTTTCTTTAGAAGGTGCCGCTTTTGTTCATTATACTGATATGCTTATTACAAATAATGAATTAAAAGGTGTAAAAAAAGAGCTGCTTAGGTGGTATACTATTGATAAACTTAATAAAAAATACACAAGGCAGGAGCTTTCAAGGATACTTTTAGATTCTGCATCTTATGCAGAAGATGTATACGGGCTTGCAGCAGCATCTAAATATTACTTTAACAAATCTATTGAAGACGTTAATAAATTTGAACTTTCGTTTTTATTATCTACAATCTCGTGGAATAATAAGAAAGTAGACAGCACTAAGGACTATCAGGAATTAGACCGTAATGCAAGAAATATATTACATACATTAAATAATAAAAAGCTGCTTAGTGATGAAGAATATAATAAGTATATGTCGTCAAACATAAAATTTCAAAAAAATATAGGTAATGTGGTAGAGCCTGCATATATACATGCTGTTTTAAAGCAGATTGTAGATATTAAGGAGATTAATGATAATTTAGGCAGAAAAAATATTTCTGTATATACTGGGTATGATGCAGATGTAAATAAAACTGCAAGGCAGGTATTAGAAGAATATTTTAAAAATAAGGATGATGAATTTCAAGCTGCTTTTGTAATGATTAATAATAAAACTCAGGAAATATTATCAGCTATAGGCAGCAGGCAGTATGATACAAAAGTAAACAGAGCATTAACCACATCAAGGCAGATGGCATCCACTTTTAAAACTATTGTATTTTTATCGGCTTTTGAAAAAGGCATAAAACCATCAGATCAGATAATAGATAAGCCTTACGACTTTGTAACAGGTAATGTAATATACAGGCCTAATAATTACAACGGTTTTTTTATGGGTAAAATACCTGTAAGATATGCTTTTATATACTCTTTAAATAATGCAACTGTTAAAGTGGCAGAAAAAGCAGGGTTGAAATATGTAAGAGATATAAGTGTAAAATTAGGTATGAATGATGATATAAAACCGTTTTATGCTATGGCGTTAGGTGCTTTCCCTGCAACCCCTTTAACTGTGGCACAAATTTATTCCACCATAGGCAATATGGGCGAATATAGAAAAGCATCTCTTGTTTTAGGTTATAAAATAGGCAGGAAAAGTTATGATATAAGAGAAAAGCCAAAACAAGTGGTATCTGCAGAATCTGCATATCAGACTTTATATATTATGCAGGCGGTAGCATCTAGAGGCACAGCACGGGGGGCAGGACTTTTAAAAGGCACAGGTGCAAAAACAGGCACATCTAACGATATACGTGATGCCTGGACTGTTGCAGTATTTGGTGATTATACAATAGTTGTTTGGGTAGGTTATGATGATTTACGGCCTATAACATTTGGAAATAATGGTGGCAGGCTTGCTGCCCCTATAATAGCATCATTTCAGCATAAATTTTTTGGTGATAATACAACTTTCACTTTTCAGGCACCAAATAATATTGTATTTAAAAGGGTGGATGCAAGGTCAGGGCTATTGACAAATAGAAAATCAGCAGGCACATATATAGAAGCATATAAGAAAAAACGACTACCCAGGCGGGAGTAAAATAATGGAATTTTCAGAAAATCAAAAAGAAAGGATTTACCTGACAGGTTTTATGGGGACAGGTAAAACAACTGTCGGTAAAGCATTAAGCAGGCTGCTGCAATACAGGTTTATAGATACAGACAGCCTTATAGAAAAAGAAACAGGTATGACAGTAGTGGAAATATTTTCAAAACATAACGAAGAGTATTTCAGGCAGCTGGAAAGAAAAGTGCTGCTTTCTACTGTCAACTTAAAAAAAGCAGTAATTGCAACAGGAGGTGGACTACCCGTATATGCAGATAATATGAAACTAATTAATAATAATGGTGTATCAGTATCTTTAATTGCAGACCTTGAAACTATTTTAAAACGCATATCAAAAGATGATGATATACGCCCGCTTTTGCAAGGGGAAAACAGGGAAACAAAAATTAATTTACTAATACAAAAACGAATATATTACTATATTCAGGCACATATATTAGTAGATACATCAAAAATGACTGCTGAAAAAGTAGCAGAATTTATAAGTAATAAGGCAGGTTATTGATTATGAAAACAACATCAGTAAGTATTACATCAAGAGAAACAAAGTATAGTATATTTGTAGGCAACGATTATGTAGAAGAACGTATTAATTATTATTATAAACAAGGTGCGTTTTTTATTGTGGATAGTAAAGTAGCATCTCTTTATAGAAACATTATTCCTCAGGATAATAAACGTATATACTTATTCCAATCTAATGAAAAAAATAAAACATTACTAAGTGTTGAAAAAATGCTGGTATTTTTAAAAAATAATAGTATGCTGCGTGACGGTATAGTGGTAGTAATCGGTGGCGGTATAACAGGTGATACAGGAGCATTAGCAGCATCCTTATATATGCGTGGCGTAAAATTTGTGCAGATCCCAACCACACTGCTTGCTATGGTAGATTCCAGTGTAGGCGGTAAAACGGCAGTAAATATGCAGGGTGTGAAAAATCTTATAGGTTCTTTTTATCAGCCGGAAGAAGTTTTAATAGACAGCAACTTTTTAAACAGCTTAACAGATAGAGAGTATTTAAACGGTTTAGTAGAAGCAGTAAAAATAGCATGTGTATATGACCCTGCTTTATTTCAATTTATAGAAGATAATATTGCATCTATTTTAGCTAGAAAAAAAGCAGTTATGGAACATATTATATTAACATCCTGTTCCCTTAAAGCAAAAATAGTGGAACAAGATGAAAAAGAGCAAGGTATAAGAAAACTGCTTAATTTCGGCCATACTGTTGCTCACGGTATAGAAATGGATTCAGGAAACAAAATACACCATGGTTTTGCAGTGGCTTTAGGTATGATATATGAAAGCGAATACGCTTTAAAACATAAACATACAGATAAAGAAACATATGATAGAATTAGAAATTTATTAAAAAAACTAAAATATCCATTAGAATACTCACCAAAAGACAGGCAGGCTATGCTTGCAGCTATTTCTCAAGATAAAAAGGCAGGTAAAAGCGGTTTAACACTTGCAGTATCAGGCAAAAATATGGAAGGTATAATAATAAATAACATAAAAGCAAAAGAAGTAATTGACTTATTACCATAAATAAAAGTAATATATAATAACTGCTATGTAGTTTTGGATAGGCTGCAGCCATATTTTATATGGTATTATGCTTATCCAAAACTATTCTAATAAACCAAACGAGGTAGCATTAAGTGGACGAAAGGACACATGCACGCTATATGTCTGATATAGCTTATTTTCTTTCAAAGATGGAAGCAGAACCAAACTCTGGTTACTTTATACCTATAGCACTGGCATATAATAAGCTGGAAAAGTATGATGAAACCATTGCTATGTGTAAAAGTGCCATTGAACGTTTTCCTGCCAATTGTGCTGCTAAAACATTCCTTGCAGAAGCATACGTTTATAAGGGGCAGTTTGATCTTGCCAGAGATTATTTGTTTGATGTTACAGCAGAAGATGATAATAATTATAAAGCATTAAAACTTTTAGGCATTATATGCAAAGAAAGTGGCGAAACGGCAGAAGCTATTAAATATTTAACAGGTGCCTATATTCGTTCGCCGGAAGATGCAGAAGTAAAAGCTATGCTTGAAGAACTAGGCGGTTCACTTAACCCTGGAGAAATATACGATGAACGTATAAAACGACAAAGTCAGGCAGCTTACGAAAGCGAAGAAGATGAAGAATTAAAAACCTTTAAAGAAATAGATCAGCGTATTCGTAACGCAGAAATTATTATGGCAGACTTAGTGTCTGATAAAACCATAACTTCCGGAAAAAATTCTGGTAATAAAAATAAAGAAAAAGAAGAACAGTCAGAAAAAGCAGAAGAAGTAACTAGTGATGCAACAGTAAATAGTCAGGAAGAAGAATTAAATATAGCAGATGAAAATAACCATATAGAATCAGAACAGCAGTCATCATTAAGTGATAATCAGGAAGAAGATCTTCTATCAACATTAAGTGATGATAATAATGAAGAAAGTAAAGAAGACGATTTATTATCAGCACTAAACGAAGATAGTAATGAAGAAAGTAAAGAAGACGATCTTTTATCAGCACTAAGCGAAGATAGTAATGAAGAAAGTAAAGAAGACGATCTTT